>Ga0163153_10000682_pt1 | contig 57834 bp, 56 predicted proteins | sample OliLakLV19MP6IB1_FD_148629 | JGI IMG/M metagenome (GOLD analysis project Ga0163153, IMG submission 148629) | Freshwater microbial mat bacterial communities from Lake Vanda, McMurdo Dry Valleys, Antarctica - Oligotrophic Lake LV.19.MP6.IB-1 | ecosystem: Environmental > Aquatic > Freshwater >... | reverse complement strand
TCCGATTATCCATTTTAAAGGTGAAGATATTGAAGTAGCCTTGACTCATGGTAGTCAGTATGGTGAGGAGTACTACTCATTTGTAAATGGACAAAACACAACTCAGGGGGGAACACACTTAGCTGCTTTCCGCGAAGGCATAGTGCGTGGCGTGCGCGATTTCTATAAAAAGGATTTTGATGCGGCTGATATCCGCGCCAGCATTGTTGCGGCTGTTGCTGTGCGTGTGCAAGAGCCGGTGTTTGAATCGCAGACAAAAACTAAGTTGGGTTCTATCACCATGGCACCTGAGGGCCAGAGCGTGAAAAGTTTTGTGGGCGATTATGTCTCGAAAGAACTTGAAATCTATCTCCATAAAAACTCTACGGCTGCCGATGCGTTGCTAAAACGCATTTTACAATCGGAACGCGAGCGCAAGGAAATTGCGGGTATTAAAAAGCTTGCAAACGAGCGCGCCAAGAAGGCAAACCTGCACAACAAAAAACTTCGTGACTGCCGTTTTCATTTTGATGATGAAAAAGGAGAGAAGGGCATGGAGTCAGTAATCTTTATTACAGAAGGTGACTCGGCCAGTGGTTCGATTACTAAATCGCGCAATGTGGAAACCCAAGCGGTGTTTAGTTTGAGGGGTAAGCCACTCAACTGTTATGGGCTTACCAAAAAGGTAGTGTATGAAAATGAGGAGTTTAACCTGCTGCAACATGCATTAAATATTGAAGATGGTATGGATGGCTTGCGCTACAACAAAGTGATTGTAGCTACCGATGCTGATGTGGATGGTATGCACATTCGTCTGCTGTTGATGACGTTCTTTCTTCAGTTTTTCCCGGATCTTGTGAAAGCCAGTCACGTCTATATATTAGAGACTCCGCTGTTTAGGGTACGCAATAAGAAAGAAACTATTTATTGCTACAGTGAAGAAGAGAAGCAAAAGGCAGTTGCCAAGTTAGGTAGCAAGCCGGAGATCACTCGCTTCAAGGGCTTGGGCGAAATCTCACCGGAAGAATTCGGAAATTTTATTGGTGATGAAATTCGCTTGCAGCCGGTGCGCATCGATAAAGAAAAGCAGCTGCAAAAAATCCTTGAATTCTACATGGGTAAAAACACTCCCGATCGACAAGAGTTTATTATTGAAAATCTGAAGGTTGAAATGGATAAGGTGGATAAGCAGTTGGCAGAAGAAATTGAAGCAGAGGGTTAACCGCAAAGGCGCAGAGTCGCAAAGGAGTATTAATGGTATCACAATTTGTGAGCCCTAGATTTAAGAAGAGTGAACTAAAAATAATTTATAAGCATGGATTCCTCATTTAAAATTGAATAGGAACTAAGTGAGAAGAGAGTTATGGCAAAGAATTCTTCCATGGTACCAGACGAAAGGATAATTCAACGAATATTCCTTTTAAGAAATGAAAAAGTAATGTTGGACGTACATTTGGCAGAACTGTTTTCGGTTGAGACCAAGGTTTTAAAACAGGCTGTAAGGAGAAATATTGACAGATTTCCAGAAGACTTTATATTTGAACTGACCAAGGCCGAGTGGCAGAACTTGAGGTCACAATTTGTGACCTCAAGTTGGGGCGGTTCAAGATATACGCCATTTGCCTTCACAGAACAAGGTGTGGCTATGCTTTCAAGTGTATTGAATAGCGAAAAGGCGGTAGATATGAGTATAGCCATCATAAGAACTTTTGTTCTCTTAAGAAGATTAGCTTCCAATTATTCTGAAATCATGAAGAAGCTTGAGGAAATGGAAAGCACTTATGAGGGTAAGTTTAAAGAAGTATACAAAGCCCTTAATTATTTGATTGACCCACCGCAAGAGAAGAGGAAACAAATTGGATTTAAGACTAAAAAAATAAATGAGTATGGATTCGAACCTCGAACATCTAATGTCCAGCTTCGAACCTCCAACCTCTAACATCGAATAAGCAATGAGCAAGAAGAAAGCAATTAGAGACAAATCGATTCGCGGTGAAGATGGCGAAGTAGTTCACGGTTTAATATCACTCGATGGCCTGTATGAAAACTGGTTTTTGGAGTATGCCTCGTATGTAATTCTGGAACGTGCCGTGCCCCGTATTGAAGATGGCTTGAAGCCTGTGCAGCGAAGGATTGCCCACTCCATAAAAGAAATGGACGATGGCCGGTTTAACAAAGTGGCCAACGTTATCGGTAATACCATGCAATTCCATCCGCATGGCGATGCAGCCATCGGTGAAGCAATTGTAAACCTTGGGCAGAAAGAACTTTTATTAGATACTCAGGGAAACTGGGGCGATGTGCGCACCGGTGATAGTGCAGCGGCACCGCGATATATTGAAGCGCGCTTATCAAAGTTTGCGTTGGATGTAGTGTACAATGCGCAGACTACCGAGTGGCAATTGTCGTATGATGGTCGCAAGAAAGAACCCGTTACCTTACCTGTTAAGTTTCCATTGCTGTTAACACAAGGGGTGGAGGGAATTGCAGTTGGTCTTTCAACTAAAATTTTGCCGCACAACTTTTGTGAACTGATCAAGGCTTCGGTTGATATCCTGAAAGGAAAGAATCCTAAAATCTATCCGGACTTTTTAACCGGGGGTATTGCCGACTTTACGGATTACGACCAGGGCTTCCGGGGCGGTAAAGTAAAAGTACGCGCCAAACTTGAGATCCTTGATAAGAAAACGCTTGCTATCAAAGAGATTCCGTTTGGTACTACTACCAGTTCATTGATGGATTCTATCGTGAGAGCCAGCGAGAAGGGAAAGATTAAAGTAAAGCAGGTGGTTGATAACACCGCTAAAGATGTAGAAATCCAAATTCATTTGCATCCGGGCATCAGTCCTGAAGTTGCCATAGATGCGTTGTATGCCTTTACGGATTGCGAAATTTCCATTTCGCCTAATGCATGTGTGATTGTGGCCGATAAGCCGCAATTCATGAAAGTGAATGACATTCTCAAATACAATACCGATCAAACAGTAAAACTGCTGAAGCAGGAGTTGGAGATTCGTAAAAACGAGTTGATGGAGAAAATTCTCTTCTCATCGCTCGAGAAAATCTTTATTGAAAAGAGAATCTATCGCGACATTGAAGATTGCGAAACCTTTGAAGAAGTAATCAGCACAACCGATAAAGGGCTGAAGCCTTATAAGAAACAATTCTATCGTGAGATAACCCGCGATGATATTCTTCGCTTGCTGGAAATCCGCATTAAGCGAATTTCTAAATACGATTCGTTTAAAGCTGACGAATTGTTAAAAGACCTTGAGAAAGAACTGAAGGAAGTGCTACATCACTTAAAGCATTTGACCGACTATGCCATTGCCTACTACCAAAACCTGTTGGATAAGTATGGCAAAGGACGTGAGCGCAGAACAGAGATAAAGAGTTTCCAATCCGTAACCGCTACCGAAGTAATTGCGAACAACCAGAAGTTGTATGTAAACCGGGCCGATGGTTTTGTAGGGTGGGGCATGCGCAAAGACGAATACATTGTTGAATGTTCTGAACTTGACGATATCATCGCGATACGCAAAGATGGCAAAGCGCTGGTGAGTCGTATTGGCGAGCGCAAGTTTATGGGCAAGGACATTGTTCATATTGGCGTTTGGAAGAAGGGCGATGAACGAATGGTGTATAACCTGATTTATAGCGATGGCAAGAGTGGCAAGTCTTTTGCTAAACGTTTTGCTATGCCGGCCATCATTCGTGATAAAGAGTATAACCTCGATCAGGGCAACCCCAATAGTAAAGTCTATTACCTGAGTGCCAACCCCAATGGCGAGGCCGAAGTAGTGGAGGTGAAGTTGAGTCAGGCGAGCACAGCCCGCAAAAAGATTTTTGATTTCGATTTCTCGGAACTGGAAATAAAAGGTCGTGGTGCAAAAGGAAATACTATTACAAAATACCCGGTACGCAAAGTAGATTTTAAAGAAGCAAAAGGTTCGACATTAAGCGGATTGAAACTGTGGTTCGATCAGGCTTCGGGGCGATTGAATAAAGATGAGCGCGGCAAGTATGTAAACAAGTTTGATGGCGATGATCAGATATTGGCCATTACCACCAGTGGAAATTATAAACTCACCAGCTTTGAACTCACCAACCGCTACGAACCAGATAAAACAATGCTGGTAGAAAAGTTTAATCCTAAGAAAACAATCTCGGCTGTGTATTGGGATGGTGTAAGCAAACAACATTTTGTAAAACGCTTCTTGATTGAAACCAACACATTCGATAAAGAATTCGGATTTATTAGCGAAGGCATCGGCTCGCGACTTGAGTTTGTAACCACCAGCGACACGCCCGAATTGGAAATAGAAGTTGTGAAAGGGAAGGGCAAGGACAAAGAGACCGAGGTGATTAACCTGGAGGAAATTATTGATGTAAAAGGTTGGAAGGCGTTGGGCAATCGCTTGTCGCAATATAAAGTAACGAAGGTGCGACCGGTGGAGGACCCGGAAGACACAGGCCAGGAAGAAGGCGATGATGAAAACGAGTTAGCAACTGAAAAGGCGACCGGCACCGGAAAGGATGGCGAGTCGCCAAAAAAAAAATCAGATAGCGAAGAAGAATCGATCATTGAAGATGACGGCCAAACAGCTCTCTTTGGCGAAAGCAAAGAAAAGCAAATCGGCCCGCTCGTTAACGGCAAACCGCCCCAAGCCAAAGCAAAGCCAAAAGAAGCCAAGCAAGCCGACCTCTTCGGGCCCGTCCGAACGGAAAAGCCGGGCGGAGAAAGCCAAAAAAAAGAAAAAGTAAAAAATGACGAAGAGCCAAAGGCGTTTGGTGTAGGGGATGAGATTGAGTTTGATTTGTAATCCCTCACCCCCATCCCTAGGGAGAGGGGTGTCACGCCTAGCGTGACTGCTTGCCTGCCGGAGAGGCAGGGGTGAGGGACTGAAGGCGATCAAGTTTGTACGGTTGCGAGCACATCTAAATGGAACGCGTCTTGAAGAACGTGACTAGATTGAACTTGATTGATAAATACCGTAACTTTCAGTTATGAATAGTTCAACGCCAATTTTAAGTCTTAAGATTGAGAAGGATGGAAATGAGTTTCATACCTGGTGCCCCGAATTGCCAGGTTGCCATACCCATGGTGAAACAGTTTCGAAAGCTTTGGATAATCTAAAAGATGCGATTCAGTTATATCTTGATACTATGATGGAGGAAGAGATTGCAAAACTTTCTGCTGAAATGTTAGATGAAGCCTAAAGAATTAATCAAGCTCTTATAAAAAGAAGGTTTTATTTTCGTACGTCAATCGGGTAGTCACGCCATATTTCGAAAATCAGGGTTTAAACTTATTGTTGTTCCAATTCATAGCCGGGATGTGCCGATCGGAACATTGAATTCAATACTTAAAGATGCTGGATTAAAATAAGATTTGTGCAGGTGAAGAACATCTGCAAGGGAAAGGAAAGAGAGTCTTTCAAACTTGATCTCTCATTAAATGGACATTATGTGATAGAGCTCTTTTCATTTCCTAATCCACCTAAGAGACCATCGCGCCCCGCAGCAACAGGCCTCCGACACCTGGCATTTGGAGTAGAAGATTTGGAGAAAGTAATTTCTCATCTTGAAAAGCAAAATATTAAAGTTGAACCAATACGAATTGACGAAATCACCAATAAGCGATTTACATTTACCTCAGATCCTGATAATTTGCCAATCGAATTTTATGAAGAACCATGAGTGGCAAATATGGGTTTTTAGTTAACCTTAGGCACTGGTTTTAAAGTACAATCAAATGAGTAATACAGCTCAAAAAATGAAGTCAGATTTTTTAATCTGACTTTTAAATTCAATAAAAACTTCCTTACCGCGAGCGTAATTTGTACTTTTAAAATAGTCAATAAATATTGAGTACTTACTCTCAACATATTTCTATGGATAAACGAACATTTTTAAAAAGCACTGCCACCTTAGGTGTTGCTGCCTTTACACCTTTTCCATCAATAGCAACATGGATTAAACAGTTTGACGAAAAAACTGCACTTGAATTGGCCAGCGATGAAGTTTTCTGGAAAGGCATTCGGGCAGATTATAAACTTAAACCAGATTATATCAATTTAGAAGGTGGCTATTATTGCATACTGCCGAAGGCAACCTTAGATAAACAGCTTGAACACATTCGTGAGATAAATTACCAAGGTTCGTATTACATGCGCACCAAGCAGTTTGCCGATAAAGCAATGATGGTTGATAAGTTGTCTAAGATCGCTGGTTGTTCTACGGAGGAATTGATCATCACCCGAAACACCACTGAGTCGCTAGATATGATCATATCCGGTTGGCACTGGCAAGCGGGCGATGAAGCGGTAATGGCCGAGCAGGATTATGGCGCCATGCTCAACATGTTTGCACAAGTAGCTAAGCGACATGGCGTGGTAAATAAAATTGTTTCGTTGCCAAATCATCCTAAGTCAGACGAAGAGATTGTGAACCTGTATGCGGAAGCTATAACTTCTAAAACTAAGTTGTTGATGGTATGCCACATGGTTAACATCACAGGCCAGATTCTACCAATTCAAAAAATTTGTGACATGGCGCATAGCAAAGGAGTGAAGGTGATGGTGGATGGTGCGCATGCATTCGCACACATTCAGTTTTCAATTCCTGATTTACATTGCGATTTTTATGGAACGAGTTTGCACAAGTGGTTAAGCGTGCCGTTAGGAGCGGGTATGTTGTATGTAAAGAAGGAAAACATTTCTGCCGTCTGGCCTTTGTTTGGCGATGAAGAAAAAAAGGAGGATGACATTCTTCGACTAAACCATTTAGGTACACATCCGGTAGCTACACATTTGGCTATTGCCGATGCCATTGACTACTATCAACTTATAGGCCTGGCAAGGAAGGAAGCTCGGCTTCGTTATCTACAAAACTATTGGACTGGCAAAGCACGAAAACTAAGTCATGTTGAAATCAATACTCCGGAAGATCCAACTCGTTCTTGTGCCATCGCTAATGTGGGTGTGCGTGGCATGAAACCGGGCGACTTAGCCAAAACGTTGTTGGAGAAATATAAAATCTGGACGGTTGCAATTGATGGAGCGGGCGTGCATGGTTGCCGTATTACACCTAATGTTTATACTACCACCGTTGAGTTGGATGCATTTGTTGCGGCATTGAACGTTATTGGGGTTTAACTTCTTTCATTACTGCTATCGTTATTGTTTACTGTAGTTGGAAAATCTTTTACAATTCTTAATTAGCAACATGAAATTTAATCACACACTAATTCTTCGCTGGGTAGTAGCCATAATATTAATCATGCACAGAGTGCCGGGTATGTTTAATAATGGCGTTAATGACTTCGGTAATTTTCATCTAAATAAAATTGGATTTAGTCCTATTGGAGTTCCATTGGCTTGGGCGATTAAACTATCGCACCTGGTAGCCGAAATTTGCTTGATACTGGAGAAATATATTCGATGGGCAGCTATTATTACTATTGTTATTTTAATCTCAGGCATTGTTATGATTCATTTTAGTGAAGGGTGGTTTGTTGTAGGAGGTGGCAGAAACGGGATGGAATTTAATTTTCTGCTCATTGCGGCTTTAGTCACTATCATGTTTCCAGATGGATTGAGTGGATCGCGCAAGTAAGTTGACTAACAATCTTCTATGTCTCTTATAATATTTTTAAAACCCTGAAGGCATAAATTCGCAAAAATTGAAATTGAAAGACAAGTGGGACGAGCGATATAGCGGAAAGGAATTCGCCTATGGCGAGCAGCCGAACAATTACCTCAAAGAAAAACTTAATGAAATTCCAGCAGGAAAGATTTTGTTTCCGGCAGAAGGTGAGGGGCGAAACGCAGTGTATGCCGCTACTTTAGGTTGGAAAGTTTTTGCTTTTGACCTTAGTGAAGAAGGGAAAAGGAAAGCGACTCAATTAGCGGAAAAGCATCAGGTTAAAATTAATTACGAGGTAGGGGAGTTTCAATCTATAAAATATCCGCCAAACGGATTCGATGCAATCGCTTTGATATACGCTCACTTTCCGTCAGAGAAAAAATCTGACTATCACAAAACATTGACAACCTATTTGCGACCGGGTGGAACCGTAATTTTTGAAGCCTTTAGTAAAAATCATTTAAGCTACGTTACCAAAAATTCAAAAGTAGGTGGCCCAAAAGACATTGAGTCCTTATTTTCAATTGATGAAATAAAATCTGACTTTCATGATTTTGAGATTGTTGAATTGGTTGAGACTGAAATAGAGTTACAAGAAGGATTATTTCATAACGGTAAAGGCTCGGTGGTGCGACTTGTGGGACAGAAAAAATATTAATGAATTTGCACTTAACTGAGTGAGAGTAGGTCTCTTTTTTTCTTCTAGTTAATTATCTTTGATCTTTTACAAGACAATTATTATGAAGGGCAGTATTGTTTTATTTTTTCTTCTGTTGATAGCAATCTCTTCGCAAGCCCAAAACAAACAAGTCTGTTTTACTATTGACGATATGCCTTTGGTAACGTATGGCATCAGCGATACTGTTTATCAAAAAGGGTTGATGGATAAACTTATTACAGGGTTAACAGCGAACAAGATCCCAGCCATGGGTTTTGTAAACGAGATTAAACTTTACAAGAATGGGACATTAAATCCATTTCAGGTTCAATTACTTAAAAGTTGGCTGGATGCCGGGCTTGAGCTTGGTAATCACACATTTTCACATCTGGATTATAATTCTCTTTCTGCTGTAGATTTTTTCAGGGAAATAATCAAAGGCGAGCGAGTAACCAAGGAGTTGATGCGTAAGGCTGGGAAAGAACTCATGTATTTCCGCCATCCATTTTTGCATGCTGGCAATTCGAAGGCGAGGTCTGATTCTTTAAATCAATTCTTGGCTGAGCATGGTTATACAGTAGCTCCGGTAACTATTGACGATGAAGACTATATGTTTGCGGCTGCTTACAAAAAGGCACACGACAAAAATGATGCAAAGCTGATGAAGCAGATCGGCACCGATTATATTAATTACATGGAACAGAAGATACTCTATTTTGAGAGACAATCCATAGCACTTTTTGGCAGACACATTAAACAAGTGTTGTTGATACATGCAAGTGCGCTTAATTCGGATTACATCGATGCGTTGGCAAAACTGTTTATCCGGCTTAACTACAATTTTATTTCCCTGCAAAGTGCATTAGAAGACGAGGCTTATAAAACTCCGATAACGGTTTATGGAAACTGGGGAATTTCGTGGATAGACCGATGGGCTTTATCGCAGGGGAAGAAAGGGGATTTTTTCAAAGGCGATCCTGAAATTCCATCTTATGTCAGATAATTTATGAGTGACGAGCAAACGGCCATTCGAACTACCTATTTCAGCATTGCTGGAAATACCGCGTTAGCAATTGTAAAAGGGCTCGCAGGCGTTTTTGGAAATTCTTACGCATTGATTGCCGATGCAATAGAATCCACTACAGACATTCTTGCATCGCTGATTGTGCTTTTTGGATTCAAGTATGCAAAACGGCCAGCCGATGAAAATCATCCGTACGGCCATGGAAAAATTGAACCTTTGATAACTTTTCTGGTAGTCGCGTTTCTTGTGGTATCGGCTACCATCATTGCCTATCAGAGTATTATCAACATTCAAACTCCGCACGAAAGTCCCAAAGCCTGGACGCTTTTAGTGCTGGGTGTTATAATTGTGTGGAAAGAAATCTCGTATCGCATCGTAATTAAAAAAGGTAATGAAACGAATAGCACCTCCTTAAAAGCAGATGCCTGGCACCATCGCAGCGATGCGGTTACTTCCGTGATGGCGTTTATCGGAATCTCTATTGCTATTTATTTTGGCGAAGGATTTGAAACAGCTGATGATTGGGCAGCTTTGCTTGCATCAGGTTTTATCTTATACAATAGCTACTTGATATTTCGTCCGGCCTTGGCTGAAGTTATGGATGAAAATCTTTACAATGATTTGGTTGAAGAGATCCGGAAAGTATCATTAACAGTAAGGGGTGTGTTAGGAACTGAAAAATGTTTTATCCGAAAGACAGGTATGAAGTATCATGTGGATCTGCATGCGATAGTAAACGGGGAAATTTCAGTAAAAGAAGGGCATGATTTGGCGCACAAGCTTAAGGATACCTTGCGATATGAAATACCTACCTTAGGTCACGTGCTTATTCATATTGAGCCACATCTTAATCTTATGCAAATCCACGATAAGTGATTGTGTCGTAACCACACCTTAATAATGTCGTATTAACGCCCCGCGAAGCACCGCTATGTTTACGTGCTTTGAATTGAGAAAACAAATTGAAGTTATTTCTCAAAATGCCACACTTTTTATAACAAACCTCTGTTGCTAAAACCTAAACCGTAAAAAAATCCATGAAAAACAAAATTCTATTTGTCGTAAGTCTTCTTTTTGCATTGATGTTTATTAACGCGGGTCTCAACAAATTTTTTGGCTATATGCCGATGCCCGATCCTTTGCCCGAGGATTTGATGGCTCTCTTTACCGCGATTTCATCATTGGGTTGGCTTTTACCATTAATTGGAGTTGCCGAAGTTATCGGAGGAATATTAGTAATCATACCTAAATACAGATCACTTGGTGCAATCATTATTTTCCCGGTAATGGTGGGCATACTGCTTACACATATCGTGAATGTACCCGCTTTGCTACCGATAGCAATTGTTTTAATGGCAATTAACCTTTGGATAATTTTTGAGAATAGGGATAAGTATCTACCGATGATAAGGTAAAAAAATTTAATTGATTAGTGGCAATTTTCATCTGTCACTAATCCTTCCGACATTAGAAGGAAAATGATTTCATGAAAACACCCAACGATACCCGCATTGCTGTTCTGATTGATGCCGACAATATTCCTTCTGCAAATATTAAGGCAATGATGGAAGAAATTGCCAAGTATGGAACGCCCACCTTTAAGCGAATTTATGGCGACTGGACCAAGCCAAATCTTGCAGGTTGGAAGAATGTGCTTTTAGAAAATGCGATAGCACCCATTCAGCAATACGGCTACACTACTGGAAAGAATGCAACCGATTCGGCTATGATTATTGATGCGATGGATATTTTATATTCCGATAAGGTGGATGCCTTTTGCATTGTTTCCAGCGACAGCGATTTTACTAGGCTTGCCACTCGATTACGCGAAGCCGGCATGATGGTGATTGGCATGGGTGAAAAGAAAACGCCCAATCCATTTATAGTTGCCTGCGATAAATTTATCTACATAGAAATTTTGGAGATGCAGTCTGATGACGATAAAGAATCAAATGACAAAGAGAATGGTGGGCGAAATAAAACAGTCAAGCATCGTGAAACGCTTAAACGAGTTGACAAAGAAACAATTCAATTAATTTCCACTACTATAGGTGATTTGGCGGATGATAGTGGCTGGGCTTTTTTGGGGGAAATTGGAAATTTAATTTTGAAAAAGCGCCCTGACTTTGATCCGAGAAATTTTGGATTTGGAAAATTAGCCTTGTTGATTAAAGACATTGAAAAGTTTGAGGTAGATGAAAGCCAGACTGAGAAAAAAGGTATCAAGCTTGTTTACGTGCGAGTGAAATGAAGATGCACCATTAAACTAAATAGTATCCACTCTTTGAAGATTTCGATCGCCCGAATGAAAACTTACCGTATGGCGAATTACTTGTAAATGAAATTTTGAAAATATCAGAAAACGCAATGACACAAGATCATTGTTTCCCTGCTACTGAGTTAGCACTTAATGCTTAGAAGAAGACGGATTGGGGTAGTATTACTTTGGATTAACAAGAATAATAACTTCCTCTGGCACAATAGATTTTCAAAAGTTTTATGTAGAAACAAGAAATCAATTTGCCCAATTGAAATTAGAACTTTATTTGAAAAGATAAGCAACTAGTGTGAGGTTAATCATTAAGTGGACTGCACCCTAGCAAAAATTCAAATCTCGAAGTGATTTAATCATCAAGAACACTGTATGAAATGCGATGGTATTAATGACTTGTAAAGCAAAAACCCCGAATAGGTTCAACTTAGCGAAGTATTTGGGTGCAGGTACTTCTGGATGAGTTTCGCACCTTTATAAACCATATTTTTTTATCTGTATGATTTCTGCAAAATTTGGTTCGCCCGTGTATGGATTATGTATTCAACATACTTGCGGCTTCCTGATCAAGCATAACAAAGCCTTCTGTTATTAAATTGACTACACTTACCGGAATATCTTCGGTTGCAATTACCTTTAATCCCGCTGAAAGAATAGCAGCCTTCTTCAAACCACTCGCCATCACAATGGGTAGTTTAGCTTCGCGCAGATGTTTTAATCCCAGCGTAATGCCGTTAGAAAGTGAAGTGGCTTTAGAAAAATATTTTTGTCCCACTTTTTTTGTCTCTTCGGCTAACTCGCTTACATGAGCATAGCTTTCAAAGGAACTGCCGGGTTCATTCATGCCAATGTGGCCGTTGGTGCCAACGCCAACTAACATAATATCCAACCCACCATTATCTTCAATCAATGAATTGATACGTTCGCATTCTATATTGAGATCGGCTGCGGTTACATCAAAGAAAACTACTTGTTCCTTTTTAATACTGAGCGGAGCAAAGCAATCTTTATGAAGCATAGATAAGCAGGAACCTGAATCAGTTGGATCAATACCCAGCCACTCATCTAAACTTAAAAAGGTGCACTGGCTTAGGTCAACTTCTTTGGCGTCAATAGCTTGTTTCAAAGATTCAAAAACACCGATGGGTGTATGGCCGGAAGCAAGGCAAATAAGTGAATCAGGTTTTGATTTTACATAATCAATAATTAACGCAGCCGTTGCTTTGCTTAAAGATTGGTAGTTTGGATGGATTTCAATTTTCATAAATTAAATGGAGTTACGCAAAGGTTGAAAACTTTACTATAAATGGACGGGTCTGACCCCTGTTGCTTGCCTAAGTCAAGTAAATTAATTTTAAGGTAACAACCTTCACCGGTTAAAAAATTAAGAAGACGATAAATTATTGCAATTATAACTCAACCTTAGTGTATAATGATCTATGATAATGAAAAAGCCTTTCATTATCAGGGGTTTAAAATCAATTTTATTGGAGCGGCTAGAATTAGTACGGAAGGCAATTATGTTATATAGAGGAGATCCCCTTATGCTCAATAATTTTTATCAAAATTACAACACGGTTAAACTTCTCCCGCTAAGGCAAGAAGCAAGGCGGAAAATGATTGATAAGACAATCGATGAGAGAAAAAAATATCTATGGAATTACTGGCTGATTTATGGCATACGATTTAGGCTTCTGGTCCTTGAAATACTTTCTCTTTTCAACCAATTTACTTGGCCGAACGAAAACCATTTCATACGCTTCTTTCAACGAATTGGAATTTTTAACGTCCTTAACAATGGCCATCCATTCGTGAAAACAAAGATATATCGGATTGTATGAATTCACCGGTGTGGATATTCCATAATACGGTTTTTCCTCTTCGGCCTGAAATGTTCCGAACATTCGATCCCAAATAATAAAAGTAGATCCATAATTTTTATCAAGGTACTTTTCATTTCGTGCGTGATGCACCCGATGATGGGAGGGTGTTGAGAAAATATATTCAATTGGTTTTGGCAATCGTTTGATATACTCAGTATGTATCCAGAATTGATAGAGCACTCCTATTTGGTGACAAATCAAAAACATGATTGGATGAAACCCTGCTAATGCTACTGGTATAAAGAATATTATCTTAATATGTTGCGTCCATCCTAATCTGAAAGAAACTGACCAATTATATTTTTCTGATGAGTGGTGAGTAACATGGGTAGCCCACCAAAATCTGTTTTCGTGTGCTACCCGATGAGCCCAGTATCGCCAAAAATCAATCCAAATATAGCATAAGATGTAGGCCCACCAGGTAAAAGGAAAGCTCCAGAAAACCATGTTATAGAAAAAGAGAACGAATACAAATGTTGCTATCTTAAGCACAGCGCTAATGGCTACATTGCCAAGGCCAATGGCAGTGGCCGCTAACGTATCTTTGCCATCATAATAATCTTTCTTCTTATAATAACTTATAATCCATTCGAGTGTAACCAACGCAATCATAACGGGTGCAGCATACAGGATAATATTCGGTAGGTCGATTGATAGCACCTGTTCTATGGTGAGTTTTTCTTTATTCATGTTTTTCAATTAATGAGAGACTCTTTCTGCACGCATGTTAACGATTTGTTTCTATTATACTAGTTCGTTTTGTAAGGCATATCGTTTGCGCCATGGTTATCATGTCAAATACCATGCAGCAAAATAGTGTGCTACTAACTATGTAAATGTAAGACGTTTGAATAAATGGGCTACCCGATTTACATGTTGGTGGGGAGATTATTTCTCATTCAAGGGGAAAAGTTTTCGCATGGTCGCATACTGTGGAACGTTTTTTTCTATAAAAAATTAGTAGTAAGTTTTTATTTCTATCTTTAAGGCATCTCTAAAAACCTTACTTTATTTCCCTGGCCACCAGTGCAGGCAGGCAGAAGAGGAGGGTAAGATGATTTTTTAGAGTTGCCCTTTAGTGTAATGTTATAAAAATAAATGACTACAAGAAATGTGTGTATTTTTATGATAGTACAGGGAGCCTTAACGAACACCCCAATCAGTAACTTTTATTCAGGTTGCATGGCAATTTTAATCACCACATTAATAAGATTACGATGGAACTAAGTTCAATTGCAGAAAATCTGCGAGATAGTTTTTTAACAAACTTCAATCTTTTCGTTAAGCAAGTTCCAAATATTATTCTCTCAATCCTTATAGTTTCAGCCGGAGCGCTCTTAGCCACTTTCTTATCTAAGCTTTTTCAAAAGGCAGTTTCGAGAAAGGTTCATGACACGTTAATGGTAAATTTTCTTTCAAAATCGATTAAGCTTACGCTGATTGTTATTGTTGCCATGTTTGGATTGAAGGTGGCAGGACTTGATGGTGTAGCTACTGGAATACTAACTGCAGCGGGTGCGTCCGCGGTGATATTCGGATTCGCGTTTAGGGATATTGGAGAAAATTTTATATCAGGGGTAATTCTTTCTTTTAACAGACCCTTCAAAATAGAAGACACAGTTAGTATAGGAGATATTTTTGGCAAAGTAAAGGCAATGGAATTTCGATACACAAAATTAAAAACCTTTGATGGACGCGATGTATATATACCAAATAGTGATTTAATAAAAAAGGCGGTTTTCAATTATACAGAAGATGGATACTTTCGGCTTGATTTTACAGTTGGAGTTGCTTACGAAGAAAAAATTGGCGATGTTGAAGAGTTGATTTTAAAAACAGTACGAGCTACAAACGGAGTTATTGAAGACGCAACCCACGAAACGTTCGTTACCGCTGATGAACTGGCCACCAGCACGGTTAACCTTAGAGTTTTCTTTTGGGTAGAAACGATTGAATATAGAAAACAATCTCTAAAAATTAAAAGCGATGTGGTGGCAAATGTAAAAGAAGCAATCATTGCAAACGGTATGAATATGCCAGCAGATATTAAAGAAATAAAATTATATGGTAGTCAAAACGCCATCCCGATTACCATAAAAAAAGAAGATTAAATACTCCATTTTACGCTGCGCCATTTGTTGGCATGGTTGTTATCTGGTAAAATTTCTATCTTTCTTGTAACCCAATATTATAATGACAAGATTTTTTCAAGAAGCTAATAAAGCCAATATAGGAATGAAGGTTAAGGAACCAGTGCTTACGGTGGTTGAGAAAATTGAAGGCTGGGTAAATACATTTATTACGATGATACCCAATATGGTGGTATCTATAATTTTATTTATAATTTTCTTGCTATTAGCACGCTATGGCAGTCAATTATTAACTAAACTTTTTTCAAAAGCTTCGGATAATAAAGCATTGAAAACCCTTTTCTCTACAACTACTTATGCAAGTATTCTGGCCATTGGGTTGTTTATTATTCTTGGTGTATTGGGCCTTGATAAAGCCGTTACCTCGCTTTTGGCTGGCATAGGTGTGTTAGGTTTGGCGTTAGGCTTTGCCTTTCAGGATATTGCCGCAAACTTCGTATCAGGTATAATTCTGGTTTTTAGAAGGCCATTTAAGATAGGAGATCTAATAGAGGTAAAGGGCATTTTGGGTGAGGTATCTCGCACAAATTTGAGGGTTACGATATTAGAAACGTTTCAGGGTCAGGAAGTGCATATCCCCAACAAGCATGTGATACAAGACGCAATTTATAACTACTCAGCGCTGAAGCGAAGGCGTATCGATATATCGGTAGGAATATCCTATGGAGATGATCTTGAGAATGTTGAAAAAATTGTGGTTGAAACTATTAAAGGGTTGGATGGCGTTATTGATCATGATAATATAGGCTTTGACTATTCCGAGTTCGCTTCAAGCTCCATCAATTTCAACATTCGCTTTTGGATTGAATATCCTGGCCAGTCTGGTTATCTAACAATGAGAAGTAAGGCAATTAAGGCAATCAAAAATGCATTTGACAAAGCTGGAATTACAATACCGTTTCCAATAAGAACATTAGATTTCGGAATAAAGGGTGGTGAAAAACTTTCTGAGATGGGATTAATCACTAAAAATGAATAACCTAGGCAGAATTTGGCTAGTATCTTTTCGAGTCATTAATGAGTTCTTCCAATCATTCCTAACGTGAATATTTTATTTTTTCATTCCAGTAGCCAGCTATTTGCATAACAATCGTGCATGGTTGAGCCTAACCAACAATTATGCAGGTAATTCACAAAGTTTGCTCTTAACCTCAGCCACCCCGATAGCTATCGAGCGAACTGAAGCCCTCTCTTAAAAATTTAAAAAAATGAGGGTTAAAGTGTAATTGAACATTATATTTGCACTCCTTTTTGAAATGATGTACTAAAAAGGAATATTTCAACTGTCCAAGGAGAGGTGGGTGAGTGGCTGAAACCAACAGTTTGCTAAACTGTCGTACGGGTTAAACTGTACCGGGGGTTCGAATCCCCCCCCCTCCGCAGAATTGAGCTTAAGCTTCGTTCTTATTTATTGCTAACTATTATCTGTAAGTAAGGATAATTTTTAGCGTAGTCTGGTCTCATAGCTCAACTGGATAGAGCAGCTGCCTTCTAAGCAGCAGGTTGCTGGTTCGACTCCAGCTGGGATCACATGTTGGTTGTTAAAGATGTTTTTATATCTTCGCGGCTTAATTAATTGTTCGGGCCATAGTCCCGATGAAAAAATCGGGATAAATTCCGCCCGGTATCGCATGATGTTTGGCATCATAGAATAGATACGAATCTGAGTTTGATAATAGTTCGGGGCGTAGTCCCGATGAAAAAATCGGGATGAACTCCGCCCGGTATCACATGATGTTTGGCATCATAGAATAGATACAAATCTGAGTTTGATAATAGTTCGGGGCGTAGTCCCGATGAAAAAATCGGGATAAACTCCGCGCGGTATCACATGATGTTTGGCATCATAGAATAGATACGAATCTGAGTTTGATAATAGTTCGGGGCGTAGTCCCGATGAAAAAATCGGGATAAACTCCGCCCGGTATCGCATGATGTTTGGCATCATAGCATAGGTACGAATCTGAGTTTGATAATAGTTCGGGGCGTAGTCCCGATGAAAAAATCGGGATAAACTCCGCCCGGTATCGCATGATGTTTGGCATCATAGAATAGATACGAATCTGAGTTTGATAATAGTTCGGGGCGTAGCGTAGCCCGGTATCGCGCCTGGTTTGGGACCAGGAGATCGTCAGTTCGAATCTGGCCGCCCCGACAAAAAGCCTCAAATTTAATTATTTTGGGCTTTTTTTATGTCTAAATATCGTTTTTCTGTAACATAAAAACTTATTTAACCCAGATTATGCATTAGGATGCATAATCTGCCCGTAGGGTTGACGAAAACATTGCTGGTGCAATGTTTTGTCAAGGTTAACCCTGACAATGAAAATCACCCAATGGGGAAAATATTTTTCAACGTAAGTGTTTGATTTTCATTCGTCAAATTATGCAAATGCATTTCTATTGCATAATGTGGGTTAAAAAGAGTATAACTTTTCACTTAGTGCGTCACAAATTTGCTACAGCCTATTCCTCAATCACCTTTTTTAAGCTGGAAGTATCAGATGATCTTATACTTCACCACCATAAAAAAATAGGGGCGGACGGCAGTGAGTATCCGATTTCGATACCATATACTCAACAGAAGAGCGCCTACCATGAATGCAATTATTTACTAACCTTTACTTTCAAATGGGTCATCAAATCCAAAAAGTATTTTTCTGACCAGATCTCCAACCTTTGCGGTTCTGATATAAATCGGCTGATGTCTGCTCTCACTCGAGCCATGGTTACAGTCTTAATTCGTTCCGTCAACAAAATCCGAAATTCACCTTCTGTAATAGTCTCCTTTTCCCAATCACCACTATCACGTGCACGCAATGCGAAATGGTTTAATTCCAGGGGTACTCCTTTCTTAATATACCATTCCATGTCATACCAGTCACGACCCTTCACATTGGTACCCCATTTTCTGAAAAGCAACGCATGCATTTTTCCTGCAAACAGGTGCGGGAGCGTAAAGCATTTCACATAAAAGGATACTGGCTTGATAAGCAGGTTTTCCTCCGTGTCAAAACTCAATGGCGGCTCACGGTCCACTTCAAGCTTTATTTTGATCGAGGGCTTTTGATCTAGGCCATTTTGAGGAATGATTCCCTCCAACACAAGCTCCCGCCATACAGTGTCGGCTTTGAGAAAAGCAGAATCGATGGAGTTAGCAATCTTCTTGCTCTTTTCCTGAATGGAAATGGTTAACCCCAGCGCAGCAAACTCAGCTTCAATCGCTGGAAAATAAGGCTCGAACGTGAATGATGTATTTACTTCCAGCAGCGAAAAGTCAAGATCCTCCGAGAACCGATCCAGGCTATGGAAGATTCTCAATGCCGTCCCACCATAAAACGCAGCTTTCTCAAAGAATTTTCCTCTCGACAAGCCTGCCAACGCAATCTCTTGCATGATCTCTCGTAATGCCTGCGAAGCTTCTTCTGCATTGGTCGGTTTATATTCTGCGATCCACTCCTTGATCATAATATTTTTAACGCGTGAATAAGTTTTTCAATGCTTGTCCTCTTGGGAGATTCTACTAGCCAGCTTTGAATGACCTCTATCTGTAATTCCTGCAGCCGCGATGGATCAATGCGAAGATCTTCTAACAAATAGGTAAGTACTTGCGAACTGCTTCGCAATAAGATGCCTGATGTGGTTATTATTTTATCGCATACCGCTTTCTCTTTCGTTGCCATCAGGGCGGTTTGTTTCTCTGCAAAACGGATCTGTTCAATACCATAAGCATAATAGGGAAGGGGCAGGCGGATATACGCATACACACCAACACCAGTATCAAATGTTCGGGTCGCCTTCGTAGTCATGGAAGAAACGGCATACACTTTTTCCGGAATCATACCGTGATACGATAAGGCACTTTCCAACGAAACATAACTTGGCCCATAAATATAATTGGCAAGCACGTAAGGTTCTGGTGTTCCCGCATCTAGGGCCGAGCCTGCGATATACAAACCCTTCTTTACAGCGGTCAATACCCCTTCTTTTACTAATTCGCTGATCTTGTCATTGGGTCGTTTGTACTCCTTTAATAGGGAAACGACAACCTGATGGGGAATCGGGTGCCGTGCCCTTGCGGTCAACTCTTTAATGATATTCGAACTCTCCACAATGTAAATGTAATAAAATTAACAGATCATCGGAAAAAATCCGATTATCTGTTTAAAATAGTTAGGATTCTTATTTGAACAACTGAATATCAAAGTTTGCGATGATCAAATTATTGCGAAATGAGTTGCTCAGTATCGCACAAAATTGTGATCACTGAAAAACGAAACAAAGTGGTCGACTACCGCGGAATCTCCAATGAGTCGATTAAACCCAGTCAATAGAAATGCATCCTAATGCATAATCTGGGTTAAATCATTTTTATAAGCTCAAAAAATTATGGACGGGATTTTCATTTCGATCGCATCAACGATCCCGTTAAGGAAGCAAACCCACCCACCAAACCACCAACAACTAATGTGGCTAAAAAAGCATTGATAGGAAGGAGTCGATTAATTTTTTCGGTTAATATCGAATGGGTCAACATATCGATATAAAACGCCATCCCAATCCAAACAACAGCAACGCCAAGAAAGCCCGCGATAAAAGATGGGAATCCTTTATTGCCCAAAAGATAGGCTACGGTAAAGGCGCCCACAGCCATCGTCCACCAGGGTAAAAATGATTGTAGTATAAAACATACCATGCTGGTTACTACAAGTTGAATTATAAATTTCATAGAGCTACAGGTTTTAATGTGATAGATGCCGCTACGGATTTCATTTTTGTTGCCTCAGGTTCAAATTGAAGCTCATAGTATTTTCCTTTTGCCCAGTAGGTGAGCAAGTTGTTATAAAAAGGGCTGCCCGGATTTCCGGATTGTCCACCCGGATAAACGCCCCAGGCTCTAAGTTTTGTTTTTTCTAGACTCACCACCATGCGCCAACTGGGCCCGTTTCGATGCGAGGAAGCATTGATGATACTATTATTTCCCCCATTCTCAACATGATAGCTGAATGCCGGCAAGCCTTGTAGCAAGTGGGCTATAAACGTGTCTTTATAATCCGCCCACCGCGGGTCTTTTCCATTTTCTGTTTTCCACTGTTCAATGGCATCAACCCCTTTTACAAAAGCTTGTTGTATCACGTCTCGCGCGGTTTCCTTTGCGGGAGTTTCCAGAATATCAAAAAAACTTAAATCGGGTTGTTCTTTAATAAGTTTGATTGTTGTGTATGTAGTTGGATAGTCAAGTGCAATTTTGGAAGCTTTGATTTCATCCCAAACTAAGGGATAGAGCTCGCGCCACCATGCTTCATAATAAGTGGCGCCTTCGGAATTGATTGTGTTTTCAAATTCCCAGGCTTTTAAAATCCGATAAGCTTTCACTTGTTGCACCGTAAAAGCAGTTGTATCCAACAGCGAAAGAAAAGTAGGCAGACTTTCAGCCGCTTTTAAATTGTAGTTATCAAGTTGCATCTCCATCATATCGCGCGGAGTGATATCCGTCATCTCCGACAAAAGTTTGTTTATTCTTCTGTTGCGATAGGCCTCATAACTTGTTGACGTTATATAATAGGGATATGTTTCGTCAACCGGGTATTGATTGGCAGAGCTAACAAAGCCGCGAACCGGATTTTTATCCATCACATTTTGATCATTAGGAATATAAGCTTGCCATTCGCTTGATGTTTTAGTTCCATCGAGCACATACTTGCCTTCTGATTGTCTGCGAACCGGAAACTTTCCCTGAATGCGCATGGCAACATCACCACTCACGCTGGCAAACACAAAGTTTTGTGCTGGCGAACCATAATGGTTCAAGGCTTCCATATATCCAGTATGATTCTTTGCTCGGTTGAGTTTATAAAAAGTCAGAATTTCTTCGGAAGGATCGTGTGCAACCCAGCGGAATGCGTAAGACTCCAATTCATTATCGCCACCAAAACTTTCATCATACAAAACCGGACCTTGATGTGTATAGGTTACCGTATCAAAAAATGTATCTCCATCTTTAATACCTATTTTTTCAATTACCTTCCGTGATGCTTTCCATTGGCCATCACTCAAGTATTCATTTTTAGTTTTGTCTTTGAACTGAATTTTATACCAATCAACTAAATCGCGCTGTGCATTGGTAACGCCCCACGCAATTGAATCATTGAAACCACTAATTACAGCGGGCGATCCCGGCAAGGAAGCACCCATTACATTTACACCGGGAGCTTGCATGTGAATTACGTACCAAATAGAAGGCAGCGATAAGCTAAGGTGCGGATCGTTACAAAGTATCGGTGAGCCTGTATTTGTCTTACGGCCGCTTACAGCCCAATTGTTACTGCCAACACCTTCGGCTGGTTTTTGCAATGGTTTTACATTGACAAGTTCATCGGGCAAGGCAAGGGGAACGCTATCCAATGTGATTGGATCAAATTTCCAGTTGCCGGTTCTGTCAACAATCGGGTCACCGACCTTTTCATTGTCGGGCCAAAGTAAATCTGAGATATCTTTACCAAAGAGTTTGAGGGCGTTGGTCATCTCAAGGTCTTTGTCACCGATGTTAAGAGTCAACGCCATATTTTTAAGAAGAAGCCCGCACTTCAAATTTGTCCACGGCTCGGGCACATAATTTAAAAGTTTATATTCAAGGGGAAGGTCTGCGTAATCTAATGATTCAATGTATTGATTGATGCCCCGTGTATAATTATCCACCATAGCCTTTGAAAGTGGGTCGGCTTCCATTGACTTTATAAAGTTTTCAGCCGCGAACACCATTCCGCGTCTTCGCTGGGTGCGATCATAATCAAGTGCAGCCTTGCCAATAATTTCTGAAATTCTTCCCGCGGCAGCGTGTGTTTGAAATTCCATTTGCCACAACCTGTTTTTGGCGGTGATGTATCCCTGCGCTAAGTAAAGGTCGTCATCGTTTTTTGCAAAGATGTGGGGGATAAGCAGACTGTCATACTGAATGAGAACCTCATCTTTGAGTCCAGCTATGTTGAGGGTTTCACTTTCTTGTTCTTTGCCTTCGGCATTTTGCCAGAAGCCCCCAAAGGGATTTAAGAATTTGCCTAGGGGCGGAATAGGTGAACCAAAATTCCAGCTTGAGTTAAGGAAATAAATCAAGGTGACTGTTAGCGTAAATGATAATCCGACTTTAACTACTTTCATACTTTTAATTTTCTACTTTCTACTTTTTAATTATCACTTTCCACTTTCTACTTTCTACTTTCAACTTTCAACTTTAATCTTCCCGCTTCACCTCTCTCCTTTATTACTCATTAGTAATTTTCTTCCAGAAACGAGTACCTAGTATCAAGGTACCCCATTGTCCATTGTCAAATGCTAATTATCAATTATACACTATCAATTCTCAATTTTCAATTTGTCCATTATTTTTCCCTAATTTTAGCCTTTAATTAAGAATTTTCGCAGCAAATGCCAGTAAAAGAAGTACTAGCAAAGTACACCAAGGAGCAAATAAAGAAAGCGGCCCAAATCAAGGCCATTTTTTTTGATGTAGATGGCGTGCTTACCGATGGCAAAATCATCTACGATGATACCGGCAGTGAGAGTAAGGAGTTCAATGTGAAGGACGGGTATATTATTAGTCATTTGAAAAAGGCGGGTATTCTGGTTGGGATCATCACCGGACGGGAATCAAAAGTGGTCAGCAACCGAGCGGCAGAGTTGAAGTTAGATTTTTGCCACCAGGGCATCATGGATAAGTTTTCCGTATTCGAAAAATTAATTCAGTTTCACAAACTGAAGAAGAAAGAGGTTGCCTATATAGGTGATGATATAAATGATTTGCAAATTTTGGATGTGTGTGGGTTAGCGGCATGCCCGGCTGATGCAAGAGATTACATCAAGAGCAGAGTTGATGTAGTTACCGAATCAAAAGGTGGGCAAGGTGTAGCAAGAGATATTAGTGATTTGGTATTAGCGGCTAAGGGAGTTTTGGAAAAGATAATTCGATAATGCAAACTTCAACTAAATTAAGTAAAGATGAAATATTAGCGCACCTCAAGTTGGTGTCGTGGGATATTCCTTTTTCGAAGGAACAACTTTATTCATTAATGAATGGTGAAGTAAGCACAATTCAAGGATTTACAAGGCATCAACTTTACGCAAAAATTGTCAATAGCTTTAATTGGCACAAGGTTAGAAAAATGATTCCGGATTACCGGCTTAAGGAAGCACTTTCAGATCAAGTTTTAATTTCTCTTTTTCCACGCTCGCTTAGAGAAAAATATAAAAATGTCAGAGGCTTACTATAGATATCAGCTATATCCATTGCAGGATGCCGCCCTTGAAGCTATTGGTAAAACAAGCACCAGACTTTATTTAACGTGGGGTACTTTGCTAAGTCGGTTTATTCTTAACCATCGGCTTTCTGACGATTTAGATTTCTTTATAAATAGAGATGATCACTTTGAACTAGAAAAGCTTGAGTTTGTTAGTGATATCCTACATCATGTTGGCTCAGTAGAAAAACACCCCATTGGATTTCTAATTGACAACTGGCAGAATGTTCTAACAAATAAGATTACAGCCTTGGCTCGGCTGGCAGCTAAAGATTATATTGACATTTTATTTTTAAGTTTGTCATTTCAATTCAACTGGGAGGAGATGATCAATCATGCAAAGCAGAAAGACGCCTGGATTAGTGAGCACGAGATTGCTAATTTTCTCCTTAAGTTTGATAGTAATGAATTAGGGCAGGTAGTTTTTTCAAATGAGTTTAATAAATCAACAATTACCAAATCATATTTTGAAATCTTGGCTCGAGATTCGTTCAATGGCTTCGATAATTCCCTCTATGGCCGCAGACTTTAAACTCCCTACTTTGAACTTTCTATTTATCTGCCGAAGTTTTAACATACTCGGACTTTTGACTTTAAACTCTCTGCTTTCTACTTTTAACTTTTAGCTTTCTACTTTTTTACCGTGGACATATTCAAAGACAAAGTTTCAATCACAGATAAAATCACTCTCGGTGGCGATCGCATGGTACTCTTTGCGGGCCCGTGTGCTGCTGAGAGCTATGACATCTGCTTGGAAACCGGCACGAAAGTAAAAGCGATTTGTGCGGAACTTGGTATCGATTATGTATTCAAAGCCTCTTACGACAAAGCCAATCGTACTTCGTCAGGTTCGTATCGTGGACCTTCCATGGATATGGGACTTGAGATCTTATCGATGGTAAAGAATGCATTGAAAGTACCTGTTGTCACCGATGTGCATGAATCCAATCAATGCGATGAAGTTGCTTCGGTGGTGGATGTACTTCAAATTCCGGCTTTCCTTTGCCGGCAGACTGACTTATTGGTTGCCGCAGCTAAAACAGGCAAACCTGTTAAGGTAAAGAAAGGTCAGTTCATGGCGCCCGAAGACATGAAGTATGCCGTAGACAAAGTACGAGGTGAAGGAAATAAAAATGTTTTTTTAACCGAGCGCGGTTCAAGCTTTGGCTATCACAACTTGGTGGTGGATATGCGATCGCTTCCGATCATGCGTGGTTATACTCCGGTGATATTTGATGTTACTCACAGCATCCAACGTCCGGGCGGACTTGGCGGCAAGAGTGGGGGCGACCGGCAATTTGCTCCTTATTTAGCTAAAGCCGCTGCCGCTGCAGGTGTCGATGGATTCTTTATTGAAACACATCCCAATCCTGAAAAGGCTTTAAGTGATGGCCCAAACATGGTGCCGCTGGGAGAGATGAAAGAATTTTTGATTATGATAAAAAAGTTTTACGATTTAAGTAAAACTCAATAGCGTTTAATTTACCTATCAATCTTTGATAAATTGAAACAGTGGCTTGTCTTTTATACAAAAAGCAGACAGGAGAAAAAGGTAAAAGAATTACTGGAACGCAGAGGCTTCGAAGTTTTTCTTCCACTTCAAAAGGTTATGCGGCAATGGAGTGATCGAAAGAAAATAGTAGAGGCTCCTCTTTTTAATTCCTATTTGTTTGTTTTCGAATCGTGCGATAATATTCCTTCTGTTTTACAAACACCAGGAGTTGCCTGGAATATCCGGCACAACGACAAGCCAGCAGTTTTAAATACAAAAGAATTGGAAACCATAAAACGATTTCTTTTGTCGGGATTATTACTGGAAAGTCGGTCGTTTGAAAAATTTCAAGATGGAGACAACGTGCAAGTTATTGACGGTCCATTGAAAAATATGATCGGGGTCTTAATCAAAACGAAAGAAGGCGACAAGCTGACTGTTGCCTTGGAGTCTATTGGTCAATCACTTTTAGTTCGAATAGATTCAAAACTTTTGACTAAAAAGAACTTAATTTGATCAAATTACGGCTATTTATAGAGTAAATATTTTACTCACTAAGTTTTTTGTATTAAGTTTGAACTCGTGTTAGATACCCTTATCACATCAAAAACGAGGTTGAAAATGCTGTTGAAGTTTTTCACTAACAGCGCCTCTTCGGCTTACCTGCGCGGCATGGCCGAAGAGTTTGGAGAATCTACCAATGCCATTCGCCACGAGCTTAATAATTTATCTAAGGCTGGGTATCTCGTTTCTTCTGAAAAAGGCCGGACTATCCTTTACCGAGCCAACACAGCACACCCCCTTTATAAGGAAATAAAGAACCTAATCCATAAATATTTGGGCATTGATGAGATTATAGAGAGTGTTGTTAAAAAACTAGGTGATCTTAAAGCTGCGTATATCATTGGCGACTATGCGAAAGGAAAGGACACGGGTACAATTGAATTACTTTTAGTAGGTGACATTGATTCAGAATATTTACAGAGATTAATTACCAAAGCAAAAGACCTGATTCAGCGAAAAATTATTGCCAATCATATTGGCGTTGAAGACTTTGAGAAAAACAGGGTAATCTATCAGGATGCCTTGTTGGTTTGGGGCGATAATTAAACATCAGGGTTCTAATCCCTTTACTGTAAAACTCACATGGGACTGAGGAGGCGAAGCTGTGAAAACTCCATTCGGAATTTCAAATTCAAAGTTCAACATTTCAGTAACTGCTTTCTTACTCTCGAAGACTCAACCTTGAACCTTGAACCTTGAATTTTAACTTTTGAATTTTAAATTAGATATTGCACGAATGCCAACAAAACAACTCACAATCAGGTTCTTCCAGATGACCCTCGCAGTTATTTTGATGGCTTCCTGCGTTACCAATAAGAAGTATGTTCTTTTACAGAAAGACGATGTTAATGTGAAAGACTTGCCCAAGGATACAATCGTAAGAAACTATGAGCATCAAAACTACGAGTATCATATCCAACCCGAAGACATTATTTCAGTACGGTTTGAAAGTCTTACTCCACAGGAGTATGATATTTTCAACAGAAACATCATGGCTCAGCAAATGCAACAAAACCTTAATCCGGGCAATGCATTGCTGCTTGGCGAATTGGTGGACCCCCAAGGTGAAATCATTTATCCGGTAATCGGCAAAGTGAAGGTGGCGGGTTTAACTGTGTATGAAATTCAAAACAAGCTTCAAGCCATCGCAGATCAATATCTGGAAGCTCCGGTGGTAAAAGTTCGACTCATTAACTTCAGGTTTACCATTTTAGGGGAAGCTAAGCGTGAAGGAACGGTAGTGCTGTCAAACAACCGGGTAAGTTATATCGAAGCCATTGGGTTGGCCGGAGGCCTTACGGATTTGGCCGACAAAAAAAATCTTAAGCTGATTCGCCAGATTAATGGCAAAGCCGAGGTGCGGTATTTGAATTTATTGGATGAAAATTTCATAAACTCACCCGAATATTATGTCTATCAAAATGATATCCTGATTGTACCCGCGCTGCGCCAGCGGCCTTACCAGACATACTTTGGTAAAAATCTTTCGCTCGTAATTTCTTCGCTTTCGTTGTTGTTAATTACCATTACACTTATTAATTCCACGACCAACTAATGGCTGATACTTTTTTTGATCAGGAAGATAAGCAGTCCCAAGGGTCTTCGTTAGATTTTAAACGAGTACTGGCGCGCGCCATTCGTTTTTGGTATGTGATTATCATTTCACTGGTGGTGGCTTTGGCCGTGGCATTTTACAAAAACCGGTACACACAAAAAGTATATCCCGTATCTGCTTCCATCATTATCCGCGAAATGCAGGAAGCGGGCGGAGCTGAACTTCTCTATAAGAACGCCCTCATTGACCCCTACCGAAATTACTTGAATGAACCCTACATCATTCGCTCGTATCCTTTAATTGAAAAAGTTGTTAAAGACCTAAATTTCAATACGAATTTTTATAGGGAGGGATACTTTATGACAACCGAGGCATACGAGTATATGCCAGTGTCTGCTGCCTGGTGCGACCCGCAGGAGACTCGCCCAGGGCAGTTTCTTTTTACACTGAAAGACAAAACCCATTACTCCCTTAGCCGGTATTCAGATCGTGATGATAAAGAAGAAACAACGGTATTTGCATTAGACGATTCCATTCACTTTCAGGAATTTAAGTTATGCATCCGTAACATACCCGGTCGTGAAATAAAGAAGTTTATCGAGGTTCCTTTTTTACTATCTATTCAAAATCCCCGCTCAGTTGCAGGTTCTTATATCAGCCGGTTGGGTGTAGAATGGGCCGAAGTGGGCTCGGGCGTTATTAATCTCACCTTAACAGGTACTAATCCCCAAAAGGAAATCGATTTTTTGGAAGGCTTGGTTAATACCTATCGAGACATGGACTTGCGCAAAAAAAATGAAGCCGCTACTCGCACCATTGACTTTATCCGTTCGCAACTGCTTGGTATAAAAGATTCTCTCCGCACGGTTGAATATCAATTAGAACGATTTGGCAATAGCAGCCGGGTTAAGGACATGAGTGCCGCTGCACAACGTTTTTTGGAAAGGGCCGAAGTGTTCGAAACACAAAAGTCAGAATTGTTGATAAGGCAGAATTATTATCAGTATGTGGATGAATATTTAACAAAAGGCAAAGGAAATCTGGATCAGATCGTGTTGCCTTCATCGGTAGGCTTGGCCGATCCAGTGGTGGGTTCTCTGTTGAGCAAGATGGTGGATTTGCAACTGGAATTAAAATTATACCTCGACCCCACCCGGGAAAGAAATCCGTTGGTTACCAATAAGATTGAGCGCTTTCAGGAAATAAAACAAAACGTGCTGGAGTCTGTAGCGACCCTGCGCTCTACCGACAAAATAAAAATGGATTTCCTTAATCGCCAGTTAGGAGAAATTGAAAAGCAATTGGTATCGCTGCCGGCTTCGGAGCGGCAACTTATTTCGGTGCAGCGTAATTATTCGTTGTTGGAAAATCTATATGTGTTCCTCATGCAAAAACTTTCCGAGGCTCGCATTTCAGAAGCGTCTAATACCTCTGATATTATTCCGGTTAATCCCCCTATGAGCGGTGGGGCTATTTCTCCAAAGCCGGCACGTAACTATACTATTGCCGCTATAGCGGGCATGGCGCTGCCCTTTGCGTTATTCATTCTATTTGAACTGCTCAACACAAAAGTGCAATCGAAAGAAGATATTGAGAAGATGAGTGCTATCCCATTCCTGGGCGGTGTGGGTCATTCGGTAGGCCAAACCCTGGCAGTAAAGGAAAAACCAAAGTCTGCCGTAGCGGAATCGTTTCGGGCGCTGCGCTCCAACCTAAACTTCTTTACAGGCAATAAGCCTAAGCAAATTTTTATGGTTAGCAGTTCTATAAGTGGCGAAGGTAAAACGTTCACTACCATTAATCTGGCTACCGTATTTGCCCTTTCAGGCAAGAAGACCTTGATCGTGGGTGCCGATATGAGACGCCCTAAAATATTTGAAGATTTTGGTCGTACCAATCAATCAGGTTTGAGTACGTATTTATCGGGCCTCTCAGAATTTAAAGATGTGGTGCAGGATACCGAAATCGAAAACCTTTTCTTTGTCAGTGGCGGCCCTGTGCCACCTAATCCATCCGAACTATTGTTGACAGACCGCTTCGATAATTTTATTAAAACCGCGCAGCAAGAATTTGATTTTATTATCATCGATACCCCGCCACTCGCGTTGGTTACCGATGCCTTTGTGATCTCCAAGTATGTGGATCATACCGTGTTTGTGCTGCGGCAAAATTATTCTCCCAAAGCCTTTATTAAAAGTATTGACGAATTCTATAGGTCTGGCAAGCTTACTAATATGAGTATTTTACTCAATGATATCTATAAATCGGGGTTGGGCTATGGCTACGGTCAGGAGTATGCATACCAGTATGGATATGGGTACGGATATGGTAATAAAAAGAATGGGCAAGGGTATTATCAGGAAGAGTAACAATGTATAAGGAACTTACAGTGATTAAAGCTACCCGCGGCTGGAGACGGTTTGATTTTGGCGAACTTATCCACTACAAGGATTTGCTGTGGTTTCTAACGGTGAGAGGAATAAAGGCAAAATACGCACAGTCCGTGTTGGGTGTCTTGTGGGCCTTTATCCAACCGCTTTTCTCAACCTTGGTGTTTACTTTAGTATTCGGTAGGCTAGCTAAAATTGATTCAAATGGGGCACCATACTTTCTATTTAGTTTTGTAGCACTTGTGCCCTGGACTTTTTTTTCTAATACATTAACAGAGTCCGCCAATAGTTTGGTTGCTAATGCCAATATGATTAGTAAGGTTTACTTTCCTCGATTGGTGCTGCCTTTGTCTTCTATCTTCTCTAAGGGCTTAGATTTCCTGATTTCTTTCACCGTACTCATCGGCTTTTTAATTACCTATCAACAGGTGCCCACGTGGCAGGTCATATTTATCCCCTGGGTAATTCTGGTATTATTAATGACCTCATTGGGCATAGGTATGATCCTTTCGGCAATGGCGGTGCAATATCGTGATATAAAGCATGCAATGACTTTTGCTGTTCAATTACTCATGTATGCAGCGCCAGTCGTTTATCCCACCACCAATGTGCCTGAATCGTGGCGCACGGTGTATGCTATAAACCCAATGGTGGGTGTAATTGAATCTTTCCGTTCGGTTTTTCTAAATACAATGCCATTTCCCTTCGAGTGGATGTTGTGGGCCACACTCACATCAACTACACTGTTTGTATTTGGGTTATTTTACTTTCGCAAAATGGAGCGCGTTTTTGCCGATGTAGCTTAACCATCGTTACTCGTTATTTTACATGACACATCTACCTTTCATCAACAATTCCAATGGCTTCCGTTATAGAAGTAAAAGAGCTTAGCAAAAAGTACCGCATTAGTAAACCCGAGAAACAAGCCGATACATTTGCGGGCACTATCCTCAAGGGATTAAAGCAACCGTTTGATAACCTGCGCCAGATTCATGGTCTATCACAGGTGGGAGAAGATGATGAAAGTATTTTCTGGGCATTAAAAGATGTTTCTTTTAATGTAAATGAAGGGGAAGTGCTGGGCATCATTGGTCACAACGGTGCCGGCAAGAGCACACTTTTAAAAATTCTCTCACGCATTACGGAGCCAACTGCCGGTGAAGTTCGTATTTATGGACGGGTAGCCGCCTTGTTGGAAGTAGGTACGGGTTTTCACCCGGAGTTAACCGGCCGCGAAAACGTGTACATGAATGGTACCATTCTGGGCATGACAAAAAAAGAGATCGATCGCAAATTTGATGCGATTGTAGATTTTAGCGGAGTAGAAAAACACCTCGATACAGTGGTTAAATTCTATTCTTCAGGCATGAAGGTAAGATTAGGGTTTGCCGTGGCGGCTCACTTAGAACCAGAGGTATTGATTATTGACGAAGTACTTGCCGTTGGGGATGCTGAATTTCAAAGTAAGTGTCTTGGCAAAATGGAAAGTGTGGCCAAAAATGGTAGAACAATAATTTTTGTAAGTCATGATCTTGGAGCAATACAGTCTTTATGCCCTAAATCAATATTGCTTCACAGAGGACTTCTTACACACTATGACAATAGCGATGTCGTTGTTAGTGCCTACCTAAATAAATCATTAACATCTAACGATGCACAGGATTTCTCCAATAGATTTGGGAATGGAAATATTAAGATTTTAGCTGCTGAAATAACGGATGAATCTGGTAATAAATTGTCAGAGGTTCAAACTGGACAAAAGTTTTCAATTCAGATTAGTTATGCCAGCGAAAAATATAATCAACTGCCGCCCTTTACTTATTTTCATGTATTTTGCAAAAGTCATTCAGGCGTAAAGCTTTTTGTACTGTCTTCAAAGTACTCCATATCTGATATGATCTCTTCCCTTAATTCGAATGGTAGAATAAGATGTGAAGTTGAATCATTACCTTTATTGCCTGGCAATTACCATATTGATATTTGCTGTAAGTTATCGGAAGACACTGAGGACTATGTGTACGATGCCTTGAAGTTAAATGTTATTTCGGGAAGATTTCCCGGATATTCCCGGTTGCCAAATAATACGGCCGGTTCTTTTCTAATTAAACAATCCTGGAGCTCAAGTTAAGTAAATGAAACATATATGTTTTTTAACAGGTTCGCGTGGTGAGTGGGGGTACATTCGGCCTATTATAAAAGCCATTGAGCGTGATATTGAAATGTCATATTCAATCATAGCAACCCATATGCATTTGCTGCCAGAGTTTGGAATGAGTGTCACGCAAATTGAACAAGAAGGCTTTTCAGTTGCAGAGAAAATTTATATGACCTTGGATGGGTATAATTCTGCAACAATGATCAAGTCATTGGCTAATCTTTTATTGGAATTACCAGGTGCGTTAACCAGACTGCGACCGGATATTGTTTTGCTCGCTGGCGACAGAGGTGAACAGTTAATGGGAGCCATAGCTGCGGGTCACTTGGGTATTCCGGTTGCACACATTCAGGCTGGGGAGTTGTCTGGAAACATTGATGGCATTGTAAGACATTCAATTACTAAATTAGCTCATATTCATTTTGCTGCAAATGAAGAATTTGCACAACGAGTGGTAAAATTAGGTGAACAGCAATTCAGAGTGTTCAATACCGGAGCACCTCAGTTGGATGAATTGGTAAATGGTAGCTTTACTAATGAAGAAAATATTAGGGTAAAATATAGGTTATATGGAGAGAAGTTGATTTTAGCTGTTCAACATCCTGTAACGGAAGAGGAGGGTGACGCTAAAATTCAAATAAGAGAAACATTAGCTGCAATTGCCCAAGTAGGGTGGCCAACTGTTTTAATATACCCCAACGCAGATGCAGGAAGTGAGCAAATCAGATCTGAATTAAAAAATCTTCATTCGGAAAACATCCGATTGTTCAGAAACCTTCCTCGTGAGGATTACTTGGGTATAATGAGGATTGCGAATGTTATGGTTGGTAACTCCAGTAGTGGTATTCTTGAAGCACCATCATTTCATTTACCGTCAGTAAACATAGGAAGAAGACAAAAAGGAAGACCGCAGGCTGCGAATGTTGTTAATTGCGAAAATCACAGAAGTGAAATTGTAAAGGCAATTCATGAGGCGGGAGCTGAGGAATTCAAATCAAAGCTAAAAGGGGTATCAAATCCATATGGTGACGGAAATTCTGCACAGAGAATTGTAAAGATTCTAAAAGAAATAAAAATTGATAAGCAACTTCTTAATAAAGAAATGGCATATTAATTTAATGGAAAATATATGAATAATATTAATGAAATAGTTATTGCTCAGGATCAAACATTAAGATCCGCAATGGAGCTTATGACAAGATCCAGGAAAGGCGTTTTGTTGGTATTAGATACATCCAGACGCCTACTTGGTATTATATCAGATGGAGATATCAGACGGAGTATTTTGAACGAGGCAATTATGATGAGTCCGGTGTCTCAGATAATGAATACCGATCCCTTATTTGGACATTCAATTGACGAAGCCAAGGAGCTTTTGAATAGTAAATCACTCGGTGTCGTGCCTGTCATAAATACCAGCAGGGAATTAGTAGCCATTGTCGTTGAAGAAGAAGGGATGGCGAAGGTGTTTGAAATGGGAAATGCAGAGACAACTTTTACTGATGAAAATATCTTAATAATTATACCCGCAAGAGGAGGTTCAAAGCGAATTCCTAATAAGAATCTTCAAAAAGTTGGTGGGTATTCGTTGTTAACCAGGGCAATCCTTGTTGCGCAAGAAGCATTTGAAAAAGCTACTGTTATTGTTTCAACTGATAATAGGCAAATTGCACAAGAAGCTGAACGGATGGGAATTAATGTTCCCTGGCTTCGTCCTGCTAATCTGGCTGCAGATAATACGGGTTCGTTTGAAGTGGTGGAGCATGCATTAAGTTGGGCAACTTCTAATTTGCATATAGACCTGGAGACCGTTATTTTACTTGAACCAACAGCCCCTTTAAGAAAAGTATTTCATTTGAAAGAGGCCGTTGCACTATTATCGGGAACAGGAGCCGATTCAGTTGTAGGTGTATGCGAAATCCCGCATACGTTTCATCCTGAAGAAATTTTAAGAATTAAAGACAATCAACTCGCACCTTTTAATGAGAGAAGCAAAATGCATTCACGTTTATTAAGGGGAGCGCAAGAGAAACTTTTTGTTCAGAATGGAATTGTATATGCATTTAAACCCAGTACAATTCTGGATCACCGTAACCTGTACGGTGAAATTTCGGTTCCGTATGTCGTTGACTGGAGATACTTCGCGGATATTGATGAACCCATTGATTTAATTACGGCAGAAGCGAAACTCAAATTTTAAGTTATGGGTGTTTTAGGTAGAGTAAGAAAAAAAATAGGTGATTCGTACTTGGTCTGGAGATATGTAAAAAACCGGAAAGCTTCCAGCTTGTACAGGCGTGGTGGTAATAAATTAAATGACGTACAAAGAAAAATATTGACGGATCTAAATAAGAATGGTATAGCCATTACTCATGTAGATGAATTGTTGCCAGACACCAATATTTATAAGGCACTTCAAGCCTACACATCTGAATTAGAAGGCCACAAACGAGACGCTATAGAATCTGCAAGAAAAGAAGCGGACAAAATTTCTGATAAAAAAGATTTTTTAATGCAATTGCTTGGCGATGTACCAGATATGAACCCAAACGATATCTCCGTTCGATTTGCTTTGCAGAAAGAAATAATGGATATCGTAAATGGTTATTTTGGTTGCCTGACCAAACTCAAATTCTTTAACATATGGCATACTTTTGTAACCCATTCGGGACCAAAACGGTCCATGCTATGGCATAAAGATCCTGAGGATAAATGGATTATTAAAGTTTTTCTTTACCTGAGTGACGTAGACGAAGATGCCGGCCCGTTTGTTTATGCACCAGGCACGCACCCTAAAGGAAGTGTAAAGCAAAAACCTGAATGGTTTAAGGAGCCAGGACGAGGTGCGGAAAGAAGTACCGATGAACAAATGGAAAAAATAGTACCGCGGGAACGTTGGATAAAGGCGCTGGGAAAGAGGGGCACATTGATATTTGCCGATACTAAAGGCTATCACAAAGGTGGCCTTGCCACGAAAAATGAACGAATTATGTATAATTGCTTATTCGTTTCTCCTGCCAGTAAGACAAAGGAAGTTTTCACCAGAAATGATCCTTCAGATTTTAATAGTTTTTCCTTGGAGCAGAGATTTGCACTTATTAGATAAATATAAAAATGAAAATAAAACAGTTTCTAAAAAAGGGAAGGGATTTAATACAAGGTTATAAGATTAGGAGACTTAGTAGAGATGCTCAGAAATCTGCCTTAATGACGGACGAAAAGTATAAGAAATATATCGAAGAGCAAATTAAAAAAAGTTATGGACAAATTCCGAAGGCAACTAATATTAACCAGCGAACTATCTATCTTGTAGACACATTAAGAAATTCGAAAGTGTTGACTAATGGACAATCTATTTTGTGTGTAGGGTGTAGGAACGCGAACGAACTTAATTATATTGAAAATGAGTTGGGTTTGAAGAGTACAGGGTTGGATCTTTTTTCTGTAGACGAGAGAATCTTAGTTGGGGATATGCATAAGATGCCCTTTAGTGATGGAACTTTCGATCATCTTTATTCATGTCATAGTCTTGAGCATGCTTATGATATTAATGTTGCTCTTAATGAATTTATTAGAGTTGTGAAGCCGGAGGGTTCAATAACTATTGAAGTTCCAGTCAATTTTAAACCAAACGCCACCGATTATTGGGATTTAGAAAATGATGATAATCTTTTCAATTTATTAAAGAATAGAATAAGCAGAGTTCTCTTTCGTGAGACAGCAAGCAATGCGGGTAATTCCGAAAAGAAAGTTATTCGTTTTATTTTTACCAAGAGATGATTTCACCTGACCTTTTTGATGAAGCAAAAGCTTTCGATGGAAGAATTCTCGAAAGAGTTGCAAATGGACTTATACCTGATCTGAGAAATGCTAGTGATAATGACTGGTTTTTTAATAATCCCTGGAGAAAGAAAGCCTATGTTAAAATGATATTTGGTAGTTATTTGGACTTTGCGCTGAAGCATTTATCAAATGAAAAGGGTCACGTTTTGGAAATTGGTTCCGGGCTTGGTCATATGTGCCTGGAGCTGGGAAGAAATGGGTATCATGTAACAGGTGTGGAGTTATCACCCGAATCAGTAAGAGTTGCTAATGAGTATTATAGTACATTGACGGTGAGTGAAAAAGGTACGGGAACAGTCAATTATCTGAATGATGATTTTATGAACTGGAAGCCGGATAGAGATTACGATGCTATTTGCTTCTTTCTAACATTACATCATTTCCCAGATCCAGCAAAGGTAATTGACCGTGTAAAATCGTTCCTTAAACCAAAGGGTCAAATAATCGTTGTTGAACCCGCGCGTGATTTATTTTCAAAACGAAACGCATCTATTGTTGCGCTCATCAGAATTTTACTTTCTATAAATAATAATTGGCACGAGAAAATTAACATACCTGAAGATATTTCTTCATTGAATAACCTCTCAGAAGCAATTTTGGATGAGTATAGAGAGGCAAAAGACCACAATGAAAAAGAGCAATCACCAAATGATAACTCTTCCTACGCTTCCACCATGATAGAGGCACTTAATAAATATTTTGAGCAAGAAACACTAACGTACGGAAATACAATCTCACCAAGATTACTTGGGGGAGTACGAGCAGAAAATGAAGATGAAACGATTCGTATAGCCTCGTTTATTAAACTTTTTGATGAATATGCCACATCTCAGGGTATTATTGAACCGGGTGTATTCTATTATGCGGGAAAATTGAAATAAAAGATATGAATGTAATTATTGACATTGGTAAGAAAAAAATTGGTGCTGGACAACCTTGTTTCATTATAGCAGAAGGATGCGACAATCATCTCGGAAATATGGAGACAGCCAGAGAGATGATTAGGCAAGCTAAAGTTTGTGGAGCTGACGCGATTAAGTTTCAGCACCACCTTCCGGAGGAAGAAATGTTGCGTGATGGTGTACCCATGAGTGCCAATTTTAATATGCCACTGTTTGATTTTTTAAAACTATATGCACTAACATTAAATCAGCACATAGAGCTAAAGCAATATTGTGATGAGATAGGTATAATTTATCTCTGTACTCCCTTTAGCAAAAAGGCTGCTATAGAGATAAATGAACTTGTTCCATTATTTAAGATTGGTTCAGGTGAATTAACTGATATTCCGTCTTTAAGGGTAATAGCTTCACTAGGTAAGCCTGTTATCCTTTCTTCAGGAATGTCGATATATGAAGAAATTGATGAGACGATAAATTCATTGAAGCCAATAAACAAGGATTTGATGCTAATGAATTGCACTTCTGAGTATCCACCTAAATATGAGGATATTAATCTAGGTGTGATTAAAATATTAGAAGAGCGGTATCAAATTCCAATTGGGCACTCAGATCATACGCCTGATATTTATACATGTTTTGCAGCCGTTGCCATGGGCGCTAAGCTTTTAGAGAAGCACCTAATACTTGATCGAAAGCAACCGGGTCCTGATCAAAGTGTGTCAATAGAGCCATTTGAACTTTATCAATTGACTAGCGGTGTACGAAAAATTGAGTTAGCAATGGGTGATGTTAAAAAAGTAAATGATCTTGAAAAACCTATTCGTTCCTGGGCTCACCGAAGCATTGTAACTTTAAAGGATGTTAAAGCGGGAACTGTGTTAACAGAAGAATACTTATGGACTAAAAGACCAGGTACAGGAGTTCCTGCAAAATATCTCGATAATTTTTTTGGGCTCAAAGCTAAAAAGGATTTGAACAAAGATTACCTGATCACTTTCGATGATGTTGAGTGAAGACTGAAAAGAAGAAAGTTTTACTACTTGCAGAGACAGGTTTTATTATTAGGAACCTAATACTTGGGTACTTTGCCGAAGAAATAACGAAAAATTATTCTTTGGTAGTAGCGGTTCACCGACCAAACGACTCGGCTTTACAAGAATTGATATCGAACAAGGATATAGAATTTATTCCATTTCCGATGACATCTTATAAAGAACGGAGGAGTTTATGGCAAAAAGTGATTTCATGGGATAACCTGATGTATGGGGTTCAATCAGCGCGCAAGCCAAATGCATCTCTTGCAATTCAGACTAAACTCTTTGAGGGCAAGTCAAGCCTGGAAAAAAAAGTTCTTCAATACTCAGCTATATCATTTGGAAAGATAATCCAGTGGTCATTGCTAAATGACTGGTTTGATAGACTTTACCTTGAAAGATTTATCCTTAAAAAACAAGCTACCAGCGAATGGATTGGATTGCTGAAAGAAGTTCGTCCAGTGATTGTGTTCTCAACGATGCTTACACACAGTATTAGGTTTCGATGCAGCAGTGATTTACCGGTAGTTGCAGCAGCATATAAAATGGGAATTCGAACATGCACGTTAGTTCAATCGTGGGATAATTTGTCAAGCAAGACTTCGTTTTTACCTTCTTGGATTGATCGCTATTTTACGTGGAGTAATTCCATGACCGATGAATTGATAATGTTAAATGCAGGTGTCTGCCCTGACAAAGTAAAAGTAGTGGGTAGCCCACAATACGATTTTCATTTAAATGCTGATATTCTAGAAAATCGGTTGGCATTTTTAAAAAGAGTTGGATTGAAGGATACTCCCTATGTTGTTATTGGTACAGGCACAGCACGATGGATGCCTGATGAGATGCAAAAAATGGTATCGTTGTCAAGAAGGATATTAAAGGAGTGTCCTGGAATGCAGGTTCTAATACGACTCCATCCCAAAGATGATGGAAGTAGGTGGGCGAACTTTGAAGAAGAACTTAAGAGACTTGGTGTAGTTATTTATTGTTCGGCACCAGAAGTACATATGGATCTTGGTGGGTTTAGTCCCTCCATAGATTTTTACAGAGACCAGGTGAATACTATCTTTCATAGTTCTGTGATAATTAATTCATCATCTTCCTTAACGGTTGATGCCGCCATCCTCAACAAACCAGTGATTTGTATTGCTTATGATTTGGGAAAAGATGAGCTTTTTCAAGAAGGGAGATCCTTGGCGTATTCCAAATCAGTTCATTATTTAGCCATTGTGCAAACTAAAGGAGTTTGGCTTGCCACATCAGAAGATGAGTGCATGCTAGCTGTTAAATCGTATCATAATGATCCATCCTTGAATGAACCTGAGCGAAAAATGATTGTAAATCTTGTAGCTGATAGAGTTGATTTAATAGCGGGCAAACGATTGGCAAACGCTGTTGCACAAATTCTTAGTTAGTTTATGTACTTAAAAAACCCTAAACACAATACACAATTCAAAAATTACAGTGGAAGATTAGCCTTGTTCCATGCCCAAAATAACCATAGGGATTATTGGAAGCAGTATTGGACTGAAGGGTTTTTTGAGAATTTAATTGGTAATGTAAAAAAAGGTAAACTCAATGAATTTGAATTATATGGGTTGCCTTATTTGAAAAAGAGTGACTATATTTTAGAAGCTGGATGTGGACCTGCCCATATTGTTTTAGGTTTGAATGAATTGGGCTATACAAAAACCGCTGGAATTGATTACGAGAAACAGGTAGTCGAAAAGGTCAATAAGTTTCTGCCAGATTTGAATGTTACCGTTGGAGATATTTTTGCTATCGACCTTCCGTCAGAAACTATTAATGTTTATCTGTCCTTTGGCGTTGTGGAGCATTTTGAAGAAGGACCTGACAAAGCCCTTGCAGAGGCGAACAGGGTTTTGAAAAATGATGGTATAGCTATGATATCTGTTCCTTATCTTAACCCTTTAAGAAAAAAATTCTTTAAGAATTTACCAACCGCATCATTAGATAATAATTTGTATTTTCATCAATATTATTTTGATAAAGATGAATTTACTTTGATATTAGAAAGGAATGGCTTTAAGGTTATTCGTACATTTCCATATGCTTGCGAGGCCTTTTTAATTAGAGAAACACCTTTTTTCTCAAATCTTTGGAGATCTTCATTGATGAGAAATAAAATAAAATCAATTTTAAGAAAGCTATTTTACTATGCACCTTCCTTCATGAGAAAGAGGTATGGTCACATATGCATGTTCATCTGTAAAAAAGGTCAATGAAAATAATACTTCTGGTTGGCAAATTTCCTCAGCTATCTGAAACCTTTATAATTAGGAAGGCTTCTGGGTTAGCCCAGGCGGGACATGAAGTATTGGTCATGTCAAGAAGAAGAGGGGATAAAAATATATGGAAATCGTTTACTAAGAATTTCAAGGTGGAATATTTGGCAGTGGAGGCAGGTCCCATTAGTATAACGGATTTGTCCTGGACCCTATATAGACTCCTATTCTACTCGTTATTATTTCCGTTTCGAGCCTATAAATTATTTCAGTCCTGTAGCAATGAGGGATCCTTAAAATTGGGATTTAAAAAATATATAAAGTACCTGCCATTTATTAACAAAAATAAATTTGATATCCTCCACGCAGAATTTTTGGGTCTTGGTGTGTCGTATTTCTTTTTGAAGAGTTTTATGGGTATTAACTATGTAACAAGTTGCCGTGGATCAGACCTGCATTTAGTAAAAATTAGTTCTGAGGAAAAAAGAGAAAACTATGCACTCACGATTAAAAGCTGCGATATGGTGCATTGCGTATCGGATGAAATGCGTGAATGCGTGCATCAATTAACAGCTAGAACTCAAAATGTAATTGTGAATCGGCCTGCGGTAGATGAAGCAAGCTTAGCTTATAGAATTGAAACAATAAATCAAATTCCTCAACTGATTTCAATTGGCAGGTTGGAATGGATAAAAGGCTTTGATTACCTTTTAAAATCATATGCAATTTTAAAGGAAAGAGGCTTAAGTTTTCAGGCGTTAATTATAGGTGGTGGATCTTTATATAAGGAATTAAAATTTTCAATTGAAGACTTGAATATTCAGGATAGAGTTAAGTTGACAGGCCCCGTTTATCACAATGAGATTAAAAAAATTATAAGACAAGCAGATATTTTTGTTTTAAGTAGTGTTGACGAGGGCATCAGTAACGCAGTTCTGGAAGCTATGGCCCAGGAAATAGCAGTCGTAAGTACGATGTGTGGTGGAATGCCTGAAGTGATTAGTAGTGGTATAGATGGGTTACTTGTGCCAGCAAGAGACCCTTTTGCAATGGCGGATGCGATTACCTATTTTCTTCATTCGCCTGGAATGAGAAAGACTATGGGTAAAAATGCTAAAAATAAAATAGAACAAGATTTTACTATTGCTAGGCAGATTCAGGTCTTTGAAAATTCGTATAAGAATCTGCTATCATGAAAAAAATTGGTATTGTATTGCAGCAATTCCCTGTACCTTCAGAAACATTTATTGTCACCAAAGTACTGAATCTTATTCAACAGGGTTTTGAGGTAACTATTTTTGCAACTACTAAAAGTAAGCATTGGAATAATTACAAAATGCTTATGAACAGGAAGGATGTTAAAAATAGTATAGTGACAAGTGTCTTTAGGTTTCGGGGCAGTAAATTTATTTTTGTATTTGCGAGTTTTGTAGCTGTACTAAAGTCATTCATGTTTTATCCCATGATGACCTTTAGATTGCTCAGGAATACTATTCACTATAGTAAGATTACGGGACTATCCACCTCACATCAGTTTCTCCATCAATTAATGTTCGTGGGAAAGCATATTGACATATTACATATTGAGTTTGATTTCCAGGCCTATGGTCTTGTTGAGTTAAAAAAATTCTTAAAGTGTAGTATAGTAGTAAGTGGGAGGGGGTCTATTGCAAGCACTTCTATACCGTCTCGATTCCCAAATTTTTTTCACCACCTTTTTTCTCATGTAGACCATTATCATTTCATATCTCAATACCTATTGAATGCGTCTATACTATCGGGTTTACCGCAAACAACTCGCATTTCATTAATAGAGCCAGCAATCGATTTGTCCCTTTTTTGTCCTACCGAAAGAAGACAAAACAAACTAATTAAAATAGTAACCACGGGCAGGCTAGTATGGGCAAAGGGCTATGAATTTGCAATTGATGCCATCGCCATGGTGCATCATGTCTATCCTGATATTCAGTATGAAATAATAGGTAGTGGACCTTATAAGGATGCTGTACTTTATGCTGCTTCACAACACAATCTTATAAATTCAGGAGTGGTAAGCCTTAAAGGCGAAATTAAACGCGAAGAAGTGGCGAATTATCTGCAGGATGTTGATTTAATGCTACACTTGGCGTTAGACGAAGGCTTTTGTAATGCAGTGATTGAAGGACAGGCTATGGAAATCCCAGTAGTTTGTTCAGATTCTGGAGGACTGCCCGAAAATATTGAGAATGGGGTTACAGGTATTGTAGTGCCCCGAAGAGATGCAAGAGCAGCAGCAGATGCTGTAATTAAGCTAATTGAAAATCCAGCGCTTAGGATTAAGATGGGCAAAATGGGAAGAGCTCGAGCAATTGCAAAATATAACATCCATGATCAAGGAGTCAAGTTCACTGAAATGTACCAAAGTATATGAATCCTTTTTCAAGAAGCAGCCTGTGGTCATTTTCTAGTTTCAATTCCTTCGAGTTCACAGATAAGTCCATGAAGTAACGAAGTAATAATGGCCAACTACATTCCTATTTCATTTTGAAGGCAATCATCCCTAAGTGGTGAAATGGCTTAGGGTATAATTTGTACAAAGAAATTAGAATTGCATATTTTGTGAAAAAATCAAATGATAAATGAGGATTGAATCAATTGAATGGGTTGAAGGGAAAGAGCACGAACTGCAACGTATAATTGAGAATATTGCTTCAATTAGGGACAGAACGGGCTTTATTTACTTGTACAGGCAGGACACTTTAGCCATTTCTATTGAGGAATTAGAGGCTATTGCATCAGGTTTGCGAGGTGATTTGTGGCATGGTGGTGTTTCCGATGGGTTTGATTTTTTGTGGAATAAATTTATTCAGCCATGCTGGATGCTGGACATTATTCCTGATTTGGTCGATGACTTCGTGTCTTGGCAGATGGATGCAAGATCTGCCCTTATTCCGCTATGGTTGTTCGACCTTGTCGGCTATCCAAGAAATGAATTTAGGTCTGTTGAAGTCTCATTTTTAGATTGGTCTTATCGACTAGTACGGTCTGGAGGTATACCGCTCAACAGCAAAATATTAAGGCAGGCAGTCTCTCATGGTTCAAATAAATTGATAACGACAGATCAAGAATTGAGATTTGTAAAACGAAACTATTCTAACTTTTGGAGCCACTGGACTGTTTATAGAGCAATCATGAACAATAAAGTTTCTTTGCCGGAGGGATTTCAAGTATGGAGGAGATTGAAGCAAATACGAAAGGAGGCTATTGTTAAAATAGAAAGAGATCTAAAACTATGGTCAGGCCCAATTCCTTCCATATCGGTTGTAGTAATTACCCTGGATCGTTACCCTTATTTGTTAAATACGATAAACCAGCTTTTGAAGCAGATTGTTGTTCCGGAAGAGATAATTGTAGTGGATGCTACGAGTATTGATCGTAGGACGGAAGATTGGAAAAAAGAAATACCAAATACCAATGTCCCAATCAAAATATTTTATTCTGGTATAATCGGCCAGTGTACACAACGCAATCTTGGTATATCTCAAGCCAAAGGAAAATATATTTACTTTTGTGATGACGATATGGATGAGATTGAACCTGACCATTTGCTAAGGCATGTAACTAATATTAAGTCTTACGGAGCGGACGCTTCTTGTGGAATGCCGGACGAGGTTGGGGCTATGATCCTTAATCGTGAATCAATTCCAATTTCTGTTAGTACTGTATTTCCTACTAACGACTCCTTGATTAGTTTAGCGATATTGAAGCAAATCGGTTGTTTTGATGTCAGGATGGATAGGGGGCAGAGTGAAGATCATGAATTGGGTATAAGGGTTTATAAAGCTGGTGGGTTGATTTTGCTTGACCCTTCAATTAGGGCATTGCATCTCAGGGCAAATTTTGGAGGATTGCGAAATAGTAATGTTAGGAAAGTAACCAGGGAAAGTAGCCGAACACAGATTTTTCATTTTAGGCTTCCGCACACCACAGAGCTTTTTTTATACTTAAAACATTATTCATTTGATAGAGTAAGTGAATTAATAATCATCATGCTGACAGCAACCATAAGATTTAATAAGCGAGGTTTATCAGGTTTAATCAAGTCATTTGTAGGTGCTATTATGCTGCCCTATCATTTTGTGATCATTAAGAGAAGAACCAATTTGGCAAAGGTATTATTGTCAAATCCGGCTGATTGAGTTTAGGTTTAAATAGGGCATTCAGGATTTGTGCGTTTTATTAAAAAAAATAATTTTAAACTGGTTTATTCGCTGGAGACAGTTAAAATGTTCTACAAGGATGGTCATGTCACTCGTTTCAATCTTTAATGAAACTAGAATTTAACTGTTATATATTTGAATTAATTTTTATAATCCATGCATTTAAAGTCCGTGTTTGCCAAAGCAAGAAAGAAGGGTGTAAGTATTATTAGGACTGTAGCCTATGCTGGGAGTAAAGTTCATTGTCTTATTTGTGATTGGAAAGGCGACCGATTTTTTGAAAACCAACGATGTCCCCGATGCGAATCGTTACCCAGGACCAGGCTGATTCCGTTTGCTATTCGATTTTTTGATTTGAATTTCAACGCTTCTGAATTACTTCATGTCGGTCCTAATTTGCCAGAGTATAATTACCTGAACAGGAAATTTAAACTAACAAGGTATGATCGACTAGACGTTTCGTTAAAAAAAAAGATAACTAACGTAACGGGTGATCTCACCTCACTACCCTTCCAAAATGACATATATTCTCACATATTAACATGGCATGTTTTGGAACACATTCCAAATGATCGACAAGCCATTAAAGAGATGTATAGAGTTTCGAAGAATAAAGCTAGTTTATTGATTTCTGTTCCAATTTATCCGCCTTTCCGGGAAAAAACGTATGAGGACCATTCAATCGAACGTGAAAGATATAGTGAAGTTCATGGTCATGACGACCATTGCAGAAGTTGCGGATTAGACTATAACATCCGATTTGAAGAAGTGGGATTTAAAAGCAGGACTCTTGAAGTCAGGTACCTCGACCAAAAGGATATTGAACACTACGGGCTAAGTACAGGTCACATATGCTGGCTGTTTACAAAGCAGGAATAACACCCTAAAAATTTTCTTCTAAATATGATAAAGCAGATCTTAGGTTCTATAAAGCATAAATTGATAGGTCATAGATACCGGATTGTTGATTCAGCTCTAGGAGGCATCCCGCTAAAGGTGTATCAAGGAACCATACGACAAGTGCCAGACATTGATGATGCATGGTTTGCCAGTTTGGCAAAAGAAGCCAAAATCATTTTTGATATTGTTGCAAATATTAGGTACTCGGCTTTGCTGGCCAACGTCTATGGCAAACCCGAAAATATGGTATTAGACGATCCGAATCCATTGGCGCTTGCATCTGCCGCAGATAATCTAATTCTGAATAATCTTTCAGATAATTGCCGCTTTGTAGCAGCATTTGTTTCAGACACGGACAAAGATAAAGTGAAGTTTTATACAGTAGGAAGAGGTGCTGCGGCCAGTGTATATCCCGAACATGCAAAAACAGCATCCTCCGCCAATTCATGGTTTTGGGTTCCAACAGTTACACTGGATGAATTAAGCTTGCGGTTCGGCCTCGAGCCTGATTTGATCAAGGTGGATGTAGAAGACGCAGAGGGTATGGTGCTGAATAGAGCAAAGGCAATTTGCAAAAACAACGCATGGGGGATGGAGAGTTTGGATTACGTTGCTACTTAGCTGGCTTTAGTAGTGTATCGAACCCGTTAGCAAAACGACTCCATTTAAAGGTAAGCACGGGCGGACTAAGACAAATGGGAAGTTGGGATGGGTTTCGGCCTACCAATTGGTTTGCGCCACGGCCGATACCAAGTGTGTTGTATTTAACGAGAAAGTATTTTGGAAATAAGTTGGCTATTTTGGATTTACTGATTAAAGTTCCTTCATCAATAATACCTATTCAATACAAACGCAGTCCTACAGTCCTTCTTTTGGTAAGTATTTTATCCATCTTTGTTTCACCATTAATGATACTGCAAGGTGCACGCTCTTGGAAGCAAGCATCAAAAATGATATATGAGGGAGCAAAAATTGAGGTATTAACTGACAACAAATAGACACCAAAAGTCTTTTCGAAACTATAAAATCGATTATTGTGAACGATTTTATTTTTTTAAAGAACTGGATAAAATAGATAAGCCACAATACATTTAATTGCTGTAGGATATTAAAATTAAAACATGAAATTTAGAAAATTATTGTCAGGGCTTAAGCAACGCTTTTTGCCAAGCAAAGAAAAAATTGTAATCAAGGAATTATTAGGTGTAAAACTAAAAGTTATTGATGGAACGATTAGAAAAAAAGTTGATTATGACGATGCCTGGTTTTATGCTTTGGCGAGAAATAGCAAGATTTTTTTTGATGTAGGTGCAAATATTGGTTACACAGGCATCCTTGCGAATCTAGCTAAAAGTATAAAGAGAATTGTCCTAGTTGATCCAAATCCGAATGCTTTGATTTATGCATCCAAGAATTTACTGTTAAATAATATGGCAAGTAATTGTAGTTTTTATACCGCCTTTGCGAGTGATCAAGTTGGAGAAAATGTAAAGTTCTTTACAGCAGGAGTAGGTGCTGCTGGTAGCATGTACCCGAGTCATGCTCAAACTGCTAGTATGTCAAATAATTTCTTCTATGTAGGTACTGTCACAATCGACTTTTTAACAAATTATTATAATGTTATTCCAGATTTAGTAAAAGTAGATATTGAGGGTGCCGAGTATTCGGCCTTACGAGGTGCAACCGAATTAGCAAGTAAATTGAATACCCGATTTTTAGTTGAGATGCATAGATTGGAAAAATTGCCAATGGAGCAAAATGGAAATAATATTTTGCAATGGGCAAAGGAAATTGGTTACAAAGTATGGTATTTAGCAAACCATAGTGAGCTAATGAATGGAAGTGAAATTGCACACAGAGGGAAATGTCATCTTTTACTTCAACCCGCTCATTGGGAGTTTCCTCAATACCTGAAGGTATTGAATGAAGGGGCACCTTTACCAGAGAAATGATTTTTTAAAAGATGTACTCATTTTGAATCCTTGAATAGCTTTAAGAAAAATTTATTGTTGGTCACTTCAGAATTTCCACCCGGTCCGGGTGGAATAGGAAACCATGCATACAACTTGGCAAGTGGATTAGCAAAAAGGAATTATTTTGTTAATGTTATTTCCATTGTAAGGGATAGTGAAGCGGAAAGTGAGTTTGATCAGGCGCAACCATTTCTAATAGAAAGAATACCTTCTGGTAAAATTTTTCAAAAAGCATCCCTAATTGTTAAATCGATTAATAATCTTTCCAAGCATACAACCTTAACGGTTGTAGCTTCCGGATTAGCTATGTTAGTGATCTGTGGAACGTATTCTATTCTTTCGCGTAATAGTAGGATAAAGTTCGTGTTGATTGCGCATGGTATTGATATCAACACAACATCATTTGTGTACAGGAAACTGGTGTCTTTCGCTATAAGAGGTTTTAATCGGATAATTGCAGTATCATCCTATACTGCTTCTAAAATTAAGGGCATAAAACAATCTAAAATTCAGGTGATTAATAATGGCTTCGATCCTGAGAAACTTCAAAAGTCTGATAACGTAAAGGTCGAAAATCGATTGGGATATCCTTCTTTGATAACGGTGGGAAGCGTTACGTATCGTAAAGGTCAAATTAATGTTATTAACGCTTTACCAATTCTCTTAGAGGCGTATCCATCCATTCATTACCACATGATAGGTATTGAAAAAGATAAATCAGCATTGATTTCGCTCGCTAAAAAATTAAAAGTTGAATCTGCAATTACTTTCCACGGTGCATTGCCGGATGCACAACTTCAGCAACAACTTTTGCAATCGGATATTTTTTTAATGTTAAGTAACCATACCTTGGAGGGTGACTTTGAAGGTTTTGGAATTGCCGTGTTGGAAGCTAATCATTTAGGAGTGCCGGCCATTGGATCGCGAGAGAGTGGATTGCGTGATGCGATAAAAGATGGTTATTCAGGTTTTTTAATCGAACCCAAAAATGTTGAAGAACTTAAAGCCGCGATTACTCACATCTTGGCTGATCTGGAGGGATTCAAAAGTCGCGCAAGGGAACGTGCGCTAAACTTTAAGTGGGATAAGGTTATTGAACAATACGTTGCTGTTTTGTGATTAAAGAAATTTTTATTCATTAATTGTGTTGAAAAGAAATCAAAAAGGCTTACTTATTATTTCTGATACCGCTATGTGGAAGGTGAATGATGAAACATTTGTTTTCGAACCAACACTTCGCGAAGTGGAAATGTTGACCGATATTTTTGAGACGATAACTTGGATTGGTTTTGGTTATAGTGGTTCCCCGAGCGCAAATGCTCGTGCTTCAAAAACCGGAAAAATAAATTTTATTTTTTTACCGAAGGCAAGGGGAGGCTTTCGTTGGTATCAAAAGGTAAGGATTTTATATTTTATACCCGGCATCGTGTTCACAATTGTGAGACACATAAGGCGTCACACAGTGATACATTCGCGCGCCCCTTCATTACCTGCTTTCGTAGCCATTGTTTTTTCAAAGTTTGACAGTACGCGAAAATTTTGGCATAAGTATGCAGGAAATTGGCGTCAAGTCAACCCACCTTTTGCGTATGGCTTGCAACGTTGGTTTCTAAAACGTAATCAACATTTTGTTACCGTTAATGGAAGAGTAAAAAGTGATTCAGAATATATACATTCTTTTGAGAATCCGTGTTTTACGCTGCACGAACTTACGGATGCAAAGCGAATAGGGAAAGAAAAAGAATTTTCGGGCAAACTAAGTTTGCTTTTTGTAGGACGTATGGAAGAGGAGAAGGGAGCCTTAAGCCTTGTGCAGGCATTTAAGAAATTCAAAGAACAATTTACCCTAACCATGGTGGGAGATGGTAAGGATATGAAAATGATAAGACAATTTATAAATGATCACGATCTCCCTGTTACCATCACTGGTTTTTTGTCCCGTTCTGAAATTAATCAGATATATAAACACGCTCATTTTTTTATTCTCCCATCCTATGCATCCGAAGGATTTCCAAAAGTAATCAGTGAAGCCGCAGGTTTTGGATGTATACCCATTGTTACTTCAGTGAGTGTTGTGGGTGAGTATTTTGATTCTGGTGTAAACGGGTTTGTTTTATGCGATAGTCAACCCGAGTCAATTGAAGAAATATTTTGCCAGTTGCCGGATGAAATAGAGTTAAAAAAAATATCGAATAATGCAATTGCGATGGCTGACTTGTTTACCTATGAACGGTACAATTATCGAATTAATGTTGAATTTCTTGAGCGTGCATAACTGCAAAAAGTGAGCTTTACAAAATACAAATATGATCTTGTGCTGGCTATCCATTTCATGCTTGGTATTGTATCAACTTTCAATCAAACTTTCGTTTTTATTTGGGTGCTTTCTGTTTTTATTATTGGTATTTATAAGGCATTCGTAAAGTCAGTTCACTATCCGCCTTATTTGTTTGCAGGTTATTTGATTGGGATAGAATTGTTGGGGAGGATGTCAGGTTCCGCTGTTCCCCATGAATTCACGAAGTATGCCGTAGGTTTGCTTCTAGGTATTTCCATTATAAGAAGTATTGGAATCATTTATAAGCCATATATGTGGTATATACTGCTGCTACTTCCGGCCATACTACTTACAGATGGGGGAAACCTGGAGGTAACTCGACAGTTGATCTCTGCCAACCTTTCTGGTCCGATATGTCTTGCCATATCCGTTATCTACTTCTATAATAGACGACTTACTTTAATCGATACGAAAAAATTATTTATTGCAATACTATTCCCATTGGCCGCTATTCTTGGTTACTTAGTCATTAAGACACCTGACTTTAGCGAGATTGAGTTTGGCTATCAATCAAATTTTGTAACGAGTGTGTACGGCCCTAACCAAATGTCGTCAATGCTAGGCTTGGGTATATTAATTATTGGATTAAGTTACCTTTTAAAAATGCGCTTGTTTGGCAGTCATATCGTAGCGCTAGGGTTTGTTTCGTTTTTACTTTTTCGAGGCTTATTAACGTTTTCAAGAGGTGGGATGGTCACACCGGCTATTTTATTGGTATTAGTTTTTTTATACTATACCTGGAAGGTTGCCGGTTTTAATAAGAATACAACACGGGTGATTTTCTTTGCTATTTTTTTATCAGGATTGGCTGTCATGCTCTTCAACTATGCAGATGAGATCACAGGAAATAAATTGGGAGATCGCTATGCCGGAAGAAAAGGGGGGAAGCAAATCGAAGATATTGATAAGCTGACCTCCGGAAGAACGATGATTACGTATTTAGATTGGCAAATTTTTATTGATAATCCAATGTATGGTGCAGGTGTTGGTATGAGTAAATCCGCACGAGCGAAATATGGCTTGGGCGTTGAGGCGGCCGCACACAATGAGTTTTCACGCGTTCTGGCAGAACATGGTTTGTTTGGTGTAGTTGCACTTTTAATATTGATAGTAATTCCCATTCAACGTTTTTTCAATTGTAGAAAAACGTTGGAGCGTATTCTTATGATCAGTTTTATTGGTTTTTGTTTTGTGTTTATGACTCATTCAGCAACGCGCTTAGCGGCTCCGTGTTTTTTATATGGTTTTGCATTTGTGTTTATTGTCCCAAATAATAGGAAGTTAAAATTCACGAAAATTATTAAAAATGGAAAATACAATTTGTACGATATTTCAACTGGGCAACGTCATAAAGTTGTTTAGCAGGAACTCCAATTAGTGTGCCATTGCCTTCAAAGCTAGAAGTGACTAAGGCGCATGCACCAACAATGGTATTATCTCCGAGAATAACTGGCCCAAGAATAACGGCATTCGCACCCATACAACAATGGTTCCCAATTTTCAATTCACCTATTTTACCTGCTCTGCTGCCAATGATGTTTCCTCCTGTTAAGGTAAAGTTTTCTCCAATTATGGATTTTTTAGAGATAAAAATGTCTTTAAGAATCTTGTTCGACAGAACTTACCCAAACTTGCGCATGATTTCAAAGAAGAGATTTAAATGGCTAAAGGAACTTGCAGGTAAAGGGTCTGTGTTAATTATCGGATCAGGAGATAAGTGTGAATTCTATAGAAATAAGTTTAGAGAAAGCCTATTAATAAATTCCGATGTTCATAACCAGTTTGGTGTAGACATTGTTTTTGATGCACATAATATTCCATTCAAAGACAATACTTTTCAACTTGTGTATTCTTCTCAGGTTCTAGAACACACATTGCAACCATGGGTTGTATCGAAAGAAATTAACAGGGTTACCAAAACCGGAGGATTCATTCATACAGAAGTTCCATTCTGTTTTCCGTACCACGGCCAACCGTATGACTTTTACAGATTTACTCCTGAAGGGCTGAGACTATTATTTCAACAATGTGAGCTTGTTCGTGACGAAGTGATTTCAGGTGGGGGATCAAGCAGTGCTTATATGTTATCAGAAAGTATGATTAATAAATTTTCCGGAAGGTACACTAGAATTATCTCATTGTTTTTGACGAGGTTTTTACTTTTTTGGTTGAAGTACACCGAGTACTTCGACCCAACGGAAAGTAAAAGAAGAGTTGGGGCTGCTATGAATATTGCTCAAACATTTAAAAAAGATCTTATGGTTAGATCAAGTAAAGATATGCTTGAGGAAATTAGATTGCGTTTTGCTTAGAATATATAAAAATTAGTATGTGCGGAATTTTTGGGTTTAGCTCGAGAAGTGGATATCTAAAGGATAAACTTCCAGAATTAAGGAGGGCTTTATATAGGCTTTATGTTTCATGTCTTATAAAATAGGAATGAATGCCGAACAATTTATTAAATTTTCTCAAGGGATTAATACAGGGAGCATCAAAGAAGATATATCTGATTGTAGATAACCTTCGTGTAAATTATTGCAAGATAATTAAAGATTTGGTTTTTGAACCCAGAGAACTAATTGATTTGTTTTATCTGCCTTCCTACGTGCCATAAATGAGTTCTTATGATTATTTTAATTGTGATCTTAAAGTAGGTCTCTCTCCGATACAAATACCTAGGGCCAATTAAAGGCCAATGTAATTTCACATAAGAGGCTTCTACAGATATACTTTTTTTTATGATGATTAATTTCTAGTCCGGATTGAAAATAATTTTATACATCGGCAATCACCTCTCCCATGGTGGCAGCTATCCTTCCGTAGCTGAAAGCATGGCACCATTACTTTTACCTGAGGTGCAATTACATTTGGTTTCAAACAAGAAACTCAAGGTGAGAAGGCTTGTAGATATGTTATGGTCCATCCTCCGATATGGCAGGAAGGAACAGCCTGTAGTAATTGATGTGTACAGCACCCTTAATTTTTACTATGCCTATTTTTGTGGATTGCTTTGCCGATTATTAGGTATTTCCTATATATGTATATTACATGGTGGCAATTTGCCCTATCGTCTGAAGCGTTTGCCAATGATGAGCCGGATGCTTTTTGGAGGTGCAAGGGATCTTGTGGCGCCATCAGGATATCTTCAGGCTGCTTTTCTTAAAAATGGGTATGCTGCCAGTGTTATTCCCAATTTCATTCCCATTGAAAATTATCCGTTTAAACTTCGAAGTAAAGTCGAGCCAAGATTGTTATGGGTCCGTGCTTTTGATGCTACTTATAATCCCCAAATGGCTATACATGTTTTGCATCTTTTATCTGATAAATATCCGCAGGCTGCGCTTTGCATGGTTGGGCCGGATAAGGATGGCAGTATGAATTCATGCCGCCAATTAGCTCAGGAACTCGGTATTGCAGACCGTGTGCAATTCACCGGCAGGCTTACTAAAAGGGAGTGGATAGGATTGTCCTCGGATTATGATCTGTTTATCAATACCACCAATTTTGATAATACTCCGGTTAGTGTGATAGAAGCAATGGCTCTTGGATTACCAGTAGTTTCTACGAATGTTGGGGGTGTACCATACTTGATTGCCAATAATGTAGATGGCGTTCTCGTTGAATCTGGAGATGTGGAGAAAATGATAGAAAAAATTTTATTTCTTATCGAAAACTCTAATCAAGCAATGCTTATTGCAAGCAAGGCACGACAAAAGGCGGAGCAGTTTGATTGGAATCATGTAAAGAGTGAATGGTTTGAGTTATTGGATAGATTTGAGTTAAAAAAATAATGCATGGAATGTTGAATATTTTTCTTGAAAAATTATTATTTCCTATTGGAGACCTACTCCTAGGGACGAGTTTTATAAAAAATATTAAGGTTTGTCGTGAGTTAGCAACACGTTCAGAATCAGAACTCACCGCATTGCAAAATAGGAAACTGAAAAATATTCTTGAATATGCCAGTGCTAAAAGTAGTTATTACTCCAAGATTTTATGGGACAGGAATGAGGAGGTAGTTACATCGTTAAAAAAATTTCCTATTCTGACAAAAAGTATTGTAAGAGCAGAGGAGTTGAATCTTCTTACAAAACCTATCAAAGATTGCATTGTATATGAAACAAGTGGTTCATCAGGAATAGCTACACGAGTATATGTTGATAAGGAGGAAGAAAGTATTTTTCGAGCCATACTGATTAATTGGTGGGAGTGGACGGGATACTATCTAGGTAAACCCATTTTGCAGACTGGAATGACGATCAAAAGAGGAATAGTAAAAAAAATTAAAGATATCTTGACCAATACAGTGTATTTAAATGCCTTTAACCTTCAAGAAGATCAGATTGAAATTGCCTTTAAAAAAATAAAGAGTAAAAAGAAAAGTTATTATTTTGGCGGCTATGCTTCCTCATTATATGTTATCGCGCAGATTGCTGAAAGGAAAAAAATTGACATTAAGTTTGATGGAGTGATTAGCTGGGGTGACAAAATGTTTCCTCATTATCAAAAGAAAATAGAAAAGGTATTTGCGACCAGCGTATATGAAAATTATGCTTGCAATGAGGGAATTATGATTGGTCAAAAGGTGGATATCCCTTATTTCTATATTTACTTACCAAATGTTTACTTAGAATTGATCGATGATCATGGGAATGAAGTTGTTGATGGTGCAATAGGAAGGGTAATCGTTACAAAGTTGGACGGATATGCCATGCCTTTAATACGCTATGAAACAGGAGATCTAGCTGTGAAGCTTCCACGCGAAAAATACCCAATGAAAAGGCGATTTAATTTTCCACTGCTTGAGCGTGTTATTGGCCGCGATACCGATATTATTAAAACACCTGAAGGCAATACATTAATAGTACATACATTTACAGGTATTTTTGAATTCTATCACGAGATTAGGCAGTTTAGGGTTATTCAAAACACTATTGATGAAATTTTGATTGAATACATTCCCGATGAAGGTTTCCATTCAAACGTATTGGGTTTAATCGAAATTAATTTTCGGGTCAAGACAAAATCAAGTATTAAAATTAAATGGTCTGAGGTTTTTATTATTCCTTCTACAAAGTCCGGTAAGCCGCAAATTATATTGAATGAGCTTGTTAGAAAGGAGAAGTTATAAGCGTGAAAAACCTATGAGACTGGTAATTCTCACCCAATATTTTCTTCCTGAGATGGGTGCGCCTCAGAACCGTTTATTCGATATGGCGAAAGGCTTGCAAAAACTGGGCTGGGAAATAAGTGTGGTTGCGGCAATGCCAAACTATCCTACGGGAAATATTTTTTCAACGCACAGAAATAGGTTTAGCCAAACTGATTGGATTGACGGAATAGAAGTAATGCGGTATTGGCTTTATCCATCCAACGCACCGAAAGCACTTCCACGGATTATAAGTATGGTCTCTTTTTCGTTCACGAGCCTCTTTTCACTTTTTTTTATTCGTACAAAAAGGCCAGCATATTTGTTGGTTGAAAGCCCACCGCTAACACTTGCTTTCTCCGGATGGTTACTAGCCAAATTGTCGGGGTCGAAGTTAATTCTGAATATTTCTGATTTATGGCCACTTTCTGCGAAAGAGTTGGGTGCTATCGGTGAAGGGAGAATTTACCGGATGTTAGAGTGCTTAGAAAAATTTTTATATCGCAAATCATTTATCTGCACAGGACAATCACAAGAGATTGTGGATTATATTGCCAAGACCTGTCCGGATAAAATATATTTATTTAGAAATGGTGTAGCCACGAATCGGTTTGCAGAAAGTCGATTTGATCCGTTTAAGAGAAATCATATTGTATATGCTGGCTTGTTGGGAGTGGCTCAAGGGATTCTTTCGATTTGTGAGAATATTAACTTTAACGAGTTGAATGCAGAGTTTCATATTTACGGCATGGGAGCTGAGCAGGAGAGAATTGTATCTTTCCTTGAGGAAAATCCTAAGCGTGGAATTAAATACCACGGCATTCTGAAACGAGATGAGATGCCAGAAGTGCTAAGTTCGTTTGGGGGGTCACTGATTCCGTTAATAAAAAATATTTACGGAGCGGTGCCCTCAAAAATTTATGAAGCGATGGCAGCTGGTCTTCCAATTCTTTTTTCGGGTGAAGGGGAGGGGGCTTCCATTATTAAAAACGTTAAGGCTGGATGGGTCAGCAAACCAGACGACTGGAACGGCTTAAAAAAGAACATAGATGAATTCTTAAACGTTAGCGATGTCGCCTATTTTGAAATCCGAAACAATAACACCAGCACTGCGACTAAACAGTTTGACAGGACAAAACAGATTGAAGCCTTACATGAATTTCTTAAAGGGAAAATTAATGCATAGTCTATGACTGAAATAAAATTGGCACATCAAGAAGATCTTAAACGGATTGCCGAATGTCATTGCGCTGCTTTTCCGGATTCTCTTTCCTCTGCTCTTGGACTTGTCTATGTTAAAGTGATGTTGGGTTGGTATTTGTTCAATGAAAACACATTTTTGTTTTTTATAGAAGAGAAGGGAAAATGCTTAGGTTATTGTGGTGGAATGGTAAAAAAAGTTTGGGGTGTTGGTTCGGCTTCCAGTATGGCCCAATATAGTTTCAATGCTGCCAGTATCGGATTTTTGAGAAAACCATGGTTAATTTTTCATCCGGAAGTCAGGATGAAATTTCCGTTCATTCTTAAAAATATTGTCAATCGGGTTATCAGAAAAGGAAAACTAAAAGGCGAGCCATCTGTAATTTTTGAACCATATGCAGGCTTAGTGGTTATCGGTGTAGACACAGAATATCAGAGAAAAGGTTATGGATCAATGCTATTGAACCAATTCGAAAAAATATCGATCGAACGAGGGTTGAAGAAAATAATTCTTTCTGTGAGATCAGATAATGAACAAGCTATTAAGTCATATGCCCGAAATGGATGGAAGATTACAGAGGTCAATGCCAAATCAACATCGATGGAAAAAACAATAAATAGCAATTAAACTTGATCAACAAGCAAAGGGTAACGGACTCTGGATTTATAGTACATGTGAGAAAGAAAAACTAAATAGTTAGAAAAGAATTTATTGAATGAATATCAAAATAACATTAATCGCAGGTGCTCGCCCTAACTTTATAAAGATATCACCGATTATCAAGGCGCTGGAATTAGCGAAAAGCAACGGTGAAGCAATTGAATACCGGTTAATACACACTGGTCAGCATTATGACGATGCGATGAGCCAGTCTTTCTTTCGTGATCTGGGTATACCGGAACCACACTCTAATCTGAAAGGCGGCTCAGGAAGCCAAGCTGAGCAGACTGCATCCATTATGGTAAGTTTTGAAAAAGAACTTTTTGAAAACAGACCTAATTTGGTAATTGTAGTAGGTGATGTTAATTCAACCTTGGCTTGTTCCATTGTGGCAAAGAAATTAAATATAGATGTAGCGCATGTTGAGGCAGGAATTCGTTCAGGTGATCGAACGATGCCCGAGGAAATAAACAGATTAGTAACCGATTCGATTGCGGACTATTATTTTACAACCACTCCGCTTGCTGGGGATAACCTCGTGAACGAAGGTGTAGATCCACAAAAAATATTTTGGGTAGGTAATACCATGATCGATACATTGATTGCGCAGCGCTTACGATTTAGAGAGCCAACTATTTTTAATGATTACAACTTAAAGGAAGGAAAATACCTTTTGCTCACCTTGCACCGGCCATCAAATGTCGATGATCCTAAAAATTTGGAACGTATTATTAGTTTATTGCATCAAGGCGCAAAAGAAACATTCGTTGTTTTTCCTGTTCATCCTCGAACGCAAAAAATGTTAGCTACAATAGACTTACCTTCTACTATTTATACCTGCGGCCCTATGGGCTATCTTGAGTTTTTGTATTTAATAGACAAATCAATGGGAGTGGTAACGGATAGTGGAGGAATTCAGGAAGAGACCACATATTTGCATAAACCCTGCATTACTTTACGCACAACAACAGAGCGGCCCGAAACTATTGAAATGGGAACCAATGTTTTAATTGGTGACGCATTTGATCAGATTCCCAACCTGATTACTAAACTAACAAAAGGTGATTGGAAAACAGGAGTCATTCCGGAGTTATGGGATGGAAAAACTTCTGAACGGATTGTAGAAAAGGTATTGCAGATTTACAAATGAAAATCACATTACCCCCACCGTGCCGGTTAAGTTTGTGGATCACTCCCATTTCGAACCCTTTCAGGTATTCTCTATTACCGATATCCTTAAATGGAATCCCGCCTTTGACAGTCGCAGATTGGTAGAATGGCAGGCAAAAAGGATATTATCAACAAATGGTACTGCTTTTCAAC
>Ga0163153_10000681_pt1 | contig 57844 bp, 58 predicted proteins | sample OliLakLV19MP6IB1_FD_148629 | JGI IMG/M metagenome (GOLD analysis project Ga0163153, IMG submission 148629) | Freshwater microbial mat bacterial communities from Lake Vanda, McMurdo Dry Valleys, Antarctica - Oligotrophic Lake LV.19.MP6.IB-1 | ecosystem: Environmental > Aquatic > Freshwater >... | reverse complement strand
GCTACAACGTACGCACCAATTTGTCATCTCAGGTCGTGCCCCCCCGGGGGCGCGTGGATTGAAACTGGCCACAATCGCCGCGGCGAAGACAAAAGGAAGGTCGTGCCCCCCCGGGGGCGCGTGGATTGAAACACCTCCCGCGAACGGATTCCCCAGCCTGAGCCTTTTAGTCGTGCCCCCCCGGGGGCGCGTGGATTGAAACGCCATTCGGCAAGACGGCTGGCTCTGCCCACTCCTCGTCGTGCCCCCCCGGGGGCGCGTGGATTGAAACTTGATATGCGCGCCGGGTTGTATGCAGTGATGCGGTCGTGCCCCCCCGGGGGCGCGTGGATTGAAACGGTTTTAGCATTTTGGCTTATTGTCATGTCTTTGTCGTGCCCCCCCGGGGGCGCGTGGATTGAAACGTTATTGCGTTAACCACAAACTGTCCCCCCCGTGTCGTGCCCCCCCGGGGGCGCGTGGATTGAAACGGGCCGGTCGATGGGCTGATTGCAGCCGCGACCGTGTCGTGCCCCCCCGGGGGCGCGTGGATTGAAACCATGCCAGCATTTGTTTATATAGGCGGCGCTCGTGTCGTGCCCCCCCGGGGGCGCGTGGATTGAAACCTCGAGCACAGCGAGGCTACAGAATACGCCGAAGGTCGTGCCCCCCCGGGGGCGCGTGGATTGAAACTTGAGGCTCAGATGGCCGACCATGTCGGCCGTGAGTCGTGCCCCCCCGGGGGCGCGTGGATTGAAACGCGCTGTATACATATTATGTGTTGACATCACACGCGTCGTGCCCCCCCGGGGGCGCGTGGATTGAAACGCGTTGATCCGCTCGGCCTTGATCTGGATGTTCGTCGTGCCCCCCCGGGGGCGCGTGGATTGAAACATATGATTTTGGCCGCCATAACCACAACCTCGACGTCGTGCCCCCCCGGGGGCGCGTGGATTGAAACACGGGCGCATCCGGTCAATCTTGGCCTCGATCTTGTCGTGCCCCCCCGGGGGCGCGTGGATTGAAACACCCTGATTTGGTGAGCGTCGTACACCGCGCCGAGTCGTGCCCCCCCGGGGGCGCGTGGATTGAAACCTCCGCAAGACGGTGTCTTGAAGCTCTGCGAACAGGTCGTGCCCCCCCGGGGGCGCGTGGATTGAAACGTCAACCTCGATGACCGCGCCGCAGATGCCCTCGGTCGTGCCCCCCCGGGGGCGCGTGGATTGAAACCTCCGATAGCCACGCACGCACACCTGCAGCTCGCGTCGTGCCCCCCCGGGGGCGCGTGGATTGAAACGCCTGCCAGCTTGACAGGACTGTGTTTAATGCCGCGTCGTGCCCCCCCGGGGGCGCGTGGATTGAAACGCCTCCGCTTAGAGCAAGGCGTTTGTCAATCTCGGGTCGTGCCCCCCCGGGGGCGCGTGGATTGAAACGTCAACGCTGCTTGTCTCAAATGGCCAGCGCGCCTTGTCGTGCCCCCCCGGGGGCGCGTGGATTGAAACCTGGCGCATCCTAAGCTCAACACTGTACGGATGCGTCGTGCCCCCCCGGGGGCGCGTGGATTGAAACGATGATGCGTCCACAGCCCATACTGCATGCTCTGGTCGTGCCCCCCCGGGGGCGCGTGGATTGAAACATCTTCCGGCGTAACTGACGTATCAGCACCTTCATGTCGTGCCCCCCCGGGGGCGCGTGGATTGAAACCGCAGCCGCAGCATCTCGTATTTACTTATGTCGTGTCGTGCCCCCCCGGGGGCGCGTGGATTGAAACTCGCCGATTTTGTCACCGCGTCCTCTCGACCGGCGTCGTGCCCCCCCGGGGGCGCGTGGATTGAAACGCATTGATCCGCTCGGCCTTGATCTGGATGTTCGCGTCGTGCCCCCCCGGGGGCGCGTGGATTGAAACACGGGCGCATCCGGTCAATCTTGGCCTCGATCTTGTCGTGCCCCCCCGGGGGCGCGTGGATTGAAACACCAGGATTTGGTGAGCGTCGTACACCGCGCCGAGTCGTGCCCCCCCGGGGGCGCGTGGATTGAAACACCAAGCGTCAAGCGTCAAGCGTCAAGCGTCAAGCGTCGTGCCCCCCCGGGGGCGCGTGGATTGAAACGGCAGTCGGGCGGATGGCGTCTTGGGTCCTGGTCGTCGTGCCCCCCCGGGGGCGCGTGGATTGAAACTTGCAAAAGCGGTGCAGGTTCGAAGCTTCGCCGCGTCGTGCCCCCCCGGGGGCGCGTGGATTGAAACGCGTATACACGTTATTGACTTGTTAAGGTCTCGCGGTCGTGCCCCCCCGGGGGCGCGTGGATTGAAACGCCGCAGCCCTAGGCGAAAGGCGCCGCAGCGACTATAAAATCCGACGATGGAGCCTCTCTCACCGCACGGCCTTGCCAACACCGCGACCGGATTTGCAACGCTGTTTGCAGGCGTGTTGCCGCTCGCGCTCTGCTACCTCTCGCAGCGCCACCCTGGGCGCTGGATGTTCGTCTACTGGACGATCCTGGTCACCGGCGTGTTCACAATCACGTTGCATGGCTTCGGCGAGACCAACCCTGTACTGGGTGAACGCTGGTTGTGGGCGTTTCTCGATACGGGCTCGAACATCGTCGTCGCTTGGGCGATCGTGCTTGCGGTGCTGGCCGATTTCTACACCCAGAAAACCCAGGCATGGGCACGCCCGCTCGCGACAGTGCTGATGCTCGCAGGCGTCGCCCGGCATTTCTACGACCGCTACACGGGCGGCGCCAACCTGATCGGCTTCGGCAACTGGGGCGGCTTCAAGCCCGGACAAACCTGGCTCATCGCCTTCTCACTCGCCGCAACCGCGCTGTTCTTCCTCAAACGCAAAGAGATTGCGCCCAAGGCCATGCCCATTCTCGTGCTGACCACCGCGATTTTCGTGGCCGGCCTGCTTCTGGCGACGGCACGCAACGACAACATCGTCTTTCCTTTCTTCAGCCTGCACGCGATCTGGCACGTCGTTGGCGCCTTCGGCTTCATGGCGCTTTGGGCGTTCAACGACATCCGGTTCCGCAAGTGAATATCGACGCCTCTCTCGCGGGACGCTTGATCGCCGCGCAGTTTCCTCAATGGGCGGGGCTTGCGATCGAGCCGGTGAAATCCGGCGGCTGGGATAACAGGACGTTTCATCTGGGCCGGCACATGTCCGCGCGGTTGCCCAGTGCCGCGCACTATGCCGGGCAGGTGGAAAAGGAGCAGCGATGGTTGCCGAAACTTGCGCCTCATTTGCCTCTCCCTATCCCCGCGCCGTTGGCGCTGGGCGTTCCGGGCGAGGGTTACCCCTGGCCCTGGTCCGTCTACCGCTGGCTTGAGGGCGAGAGCGCAAAGAGCGCCCGTATCAGCGATTGGCGCCAGTTCGCAGGCGCGCTGGCGCGTTTTCTCGTGACACTTCGCCAGATCGATGCTGAAGGCGGGCCGCCACCTGGAACGCACAATTTCTTTCGCGGCGGTCCGCCTTCGACCTACGACGGCGAGACGCGCCAAGCGATTGCGGCACTCAACGGCAAGATCGATGCTGGCGCTGTGACCGCAGTGTGGGACGCGGCACTGGCGGCGGCCTGGCATGGCGCGCCCGTGTGGGTTCACGGCGATGTCGAGGTCGGCAATCTGTTGCTCCAAGACGGCCGTTTGAGCTCCGTGATCGACTTCGGGTGTTTGGGAGTGGGCGATCCCGCTTGCGATCTGGCGATTGCCTGGACGCTCTTCGAAGGCGAAAGCCGGGAGGCTTTTCGCGACGCGGTTTCGCTCGACGCCGCGACCTGGGCGCGAGGCCGCGGCTGGGCGCTGTGGAAGGCGCTGATTACGCTGGCCGGGTTGCCCGGAACAAATGCCAGTGCCGCACCAAGCGCCAGCCGCGTGATCGACGCAATAGTGGCTGGGTGACGAGCAACCAGCGTCACACAATTCGCGCCCCCGCAAACCCAAGATCACGGTGGCTGACCAAACTCCGGCTTTTTGCCGCTTGACGTTTATGTGAAAATTAGCATAATTTTGCCTGGATGGACGATGACAAAAAGCCAAGACCGCTGCTATGGCGGGGCGACGCCAGGAACGAGTTTGCGGCATTTCCCTTCGGCGTACAAAGCGAGATGGGCTATGCGCTGTTTCTTGCCCAAATGGGCGAGCGGCATCGCCAGTCTGATCGAACTGCGCGAGACACACGACGGCGGCACTTATCGTGCCGTCTATACGGTTCGCTACCGGGACGCCGTGTACGTGCTGCACGCGTTTCAGAAGAAGTCGAAGTCGGGCGCGAAGACGCCGCAACCCGACATCGATTTGATCGAACGAAGACTCAAGGCGTTAAAGGTGGAGCGTGAACGGCAATGAGAAAAGTAACCGCGGCGGCGAATGATCCCGCACGCAATGTCTGGCTGGCACTGGGTCTACCCGATGCGGAAGAGCATTTCCTCAAGGCCCAGCTCGTGCTTCGCCTCGATCGCACAATAACGCGCCTCAGGCTCACGCAGGCCCAAACCGCACTGCGGATCGGCGCGACCCAGCCCGAGCTGTCGAAGATCCTGCGTGGCAAGTTCAGCGAGGTCTCGCTTGAGCGCCTGATGCGCTTTCTGAGTGCGCTGGGCCATCGCGTTGAGATCAAGGTCGGAAATCCGCGCAGAGGCCGCAAGGGTGAGGTCATCGTCAACGCGCCGGGTGTGAATTAGAACCCAAAGGCTAGCTACGCACGTCGTGCACCTACTCGCACTCGGCCTTGAAGTCGTAGGAAACTTCGTCGGCGCTGGGGAGGCCTTTGGCCCAAGATTAGACCAGAATTCAGTGCGCGCGCAAAAAGGGCTCGGATTGTAAACGCCAAAAATCGGCCTATGGTTTGACCTGACCAAGCCTGCGATCAACCGCGCGCAACACCCCGGGAGGTAAACGATGGACACCGCACCGCAAGCCTCGGCCGCAGCGCCGGCGTTCATCGACAAAGGTTTCAGGCGCCACCGGCGCTATACGCTGTTCATGTTGACGCTGGTCTTCATGTTCAGCCACATCGACCGCTCCATCGTTGGTATACTCGCTGAACCCATCAAGGCCGAGTTCGCGCTGTCGGACACCCAGCTTGGCGTACTCACCGGATTTGCCTTTGCGCTGGTCTACGCCACGCTCGGCATCCCCCTGGCGCTGCTCGCCGATCGCTCGAACCGGCGCAACATTATAACCGCTGCGATCACCGTGTGGAGTGCGATGACCGCGCTCTCGGGTTTCGCCACCAACTACACGCAACTGGTGCTGGCCCGTATCGGTGTCGGCGTCGGCGAAGCCGGATCGACCCCGCAATCCCATTCCATGATCGCCGACCTCTATCCCCAGCACGAGCGCGCGCGCGCGCTCGCCATATACTCTTTGGGCGTCACCCTCGGCGTCACGTTCGGTTTTTTGGCAGGCGGCGTCGTCAGTTCGCTCTGGGGCTGGCGCGCAGCGTTTTTTGTCGTCGGACTTCCGGGGCTCGCGCTCGCCGTGATCTTCCGGCTCACGGTGCGCGAGCCCCAGCGCGGGCTGGCAGATGGCACATCACCCGGCGAGGCTCACGCGCAGATGCCTTCACTGCAGAAGTTGCGCGAGGCGGCGCGGTTCATGTGGCAGTCCGGCGCCTGCAGGCACGTCACCATCGGCCTGACCCTCACAGCAATCGCGGGCTATGGCGGGCTGATGTGGATCGCCCCTTTTCTTGAGCGCAGCTTCGCGGTGCCGCGTGCCGAGCTTGGCGCCATTCTGGGACCAGCGGCCGGCCTCATTGGTGCCGTGGGCACCATACTGGGTGGTTACCTGGCCGACCGCCTCGGGCGCACAAACCTAGGCTGGAAGGGTTGGATTGTAGGTTACGCAAAATTCGTCGCAGCGCCACTAGCCATCTGCGGATATTTGCAGGCCGACCTTTTGACAGCGTTGCTGTTCTACATGCCCGCCACTTTCTTCGGCGCGTTCTATCACGGCCCCGGCATCGCCATCATTCAAAGCGTAGCCCCACCATCGATGCGCGCGACCGTCTCGTCCATCTTGATTTTTATCATTTCCTTGGTCGGACTGGGATTCGGGCCGCTGGCCGTCGGCATGCTCAGCGATTTTCTCGAGCCCCTCTACGGCAAAGAGTCCCTGCGTTACGCGCTGATGTCGACGGCGCTGCTGAACATCTGGGCGGGCGTACACTACCTCCTCGCCGGCACAGCCTTCGCCCGCGAGATGAAAGCTCCGGTTCTTCAGTAACGCAAGTGTGCCTGGCGCTCGCCCGCCCAAGCCTGCTCATCCGGCAGTGTCAGCGCCTCCAAATCTTGCGGCGTCGCATCCTTGTCGTCCACCCACTCGCGCAACAGGGGCGAGCCGTTGATGACGTCGATCGCAAGTTTGTCCAATTCGTACTCATAGGGAAAATCGCGCCACAAGGGATAGTCCGGATACAGGCGCCGGATCGCTTTGAACGCCAGCGCCTGCACCCGCCACGGCTTGAACGCCGCGTGGTCATAATGCGCGGGGTCATCAGTGTGGATCTGCACGCTGTGGCACAGTTTGCCAACATGTTTGTGAAACGTCGGTTGGAACCAGCACTCGCGCAGTATGCAACCTTTCAACCACTCGGGCGCCAAAGCGTGCATGTCTTTCATCACGAGCTTGGCGTCGATTTCGGGCGCCCCGAACAGTTCCAGCGGGCGCGTTGTGCCGCGCCCCTCCGACAAATTCGTGCCTTCAAGCATCACTGTCCCCGCATAGGCACGCGCCATCCACAGGTTCGGCGCATTGGGGCTGGGGTTGACCCAGCTGCGGCTTTCCAGCGGCCAGCCAAACCCCGGCCCCGCCTCGGGCTGCCAGCCCTCCATCTCGATCACCCGGTAATCGACATCGAGCTTCAGCGTTTTGATAAACCACGATCCCAATTCGCCCAGCGTCAAACCGTGGCGCATCGGCATCGGCCCGGCGCCGACGAAGCTCTCCCAACCCTTGCGCAGCGTCAGGCCCTCGATCGGCCGGCCGGCGGGATTGGGGCGATCCAGCACCCACACTTGCTTGCGATGCGTAGCGGCTGCTTCCAGCACGTAACGCAGCGTCGTGACGAACGTATAGATGCGGCAGCCCAGATCCTGCAGATCGACCAGGATGACATCGAACGTGCCCATCATCTGACCGGTGGGGCGGCGGAATTCTCCATACAGGCTGAACACCGGAATCCCATGCGTGGGATCGTTGAAGTCCGGCGACTCGATCATATTGTCCTGCTTGTCGCCACGCATGCCGTGCTGCGGCCCGAAAGCAGCTGTCACCCGGATATCACTGCAAGCCGCCAGCGCGTCGAGCGAATGCGTCAGATCTCGCGTCACCGAAGCCGGATGCGCGAGCAAGGCCACACGCTTGCCCTGAAGCGGCGCACGCAAAGCGGGTTCGCTGAGTAGTCGATCTATGCCAAAATTCATAACCGATCCGCTACTGGAAGTTCATAAGCAAAGCAATCGGCATGATGAAAATCAGCTTTGCCCGGCGGATGCGCCAGCGCCCAATAAGATTTTTCGCCATTCGTCTCCTCGATCACCGCCGAGAGGCCCAGGCGCAAGACTGCATCGATGGGCAAGTCCAATGTCAGCAACACTTTCAAATCGTAATACGTGGTCCCGCTCTGTGTGCCCAATTGCGGATCGCTTGCTGCCTCAGCCACGCCCATGCCGCTCCTGTAACTGTCGAACCGGTAAGCGGCCCATTGCAAGGAAGGAGAAAAATTGAATTCGAAATATGCCTGACCCGCAGAGGCACGGACGAACACCTCAAAGCAGGTGTGCTGCCACAGGCCGTCGCTGCGGCCATGCTTCCCGAGTTCAGGCCAAAGCACGTCCCCAATATTGCCAGTCACGAAATAATTCAGCGCCAATGCGTCTGGCCGCGGACGCGTGACTTCAGCCTCAATGCGGGTCACGGCCTTGCATCGCGAATCCCGGTGAAGCTTTAACGTCTGGCGCACACTGGGCCTCACCCCTTATAGCAGCCCACAATCCCTGTGAATTTCGCTGCGTCCTTGCCTACATCTGCGGCGGTCTGCACCGCCACGGGAGCAGCACCGGCTTTCGCGATCTCGGGCTTTGCACCATCTGATTTCGCATAGGTCACAGCGTTGGAATCCAAAAACGTCCGCAACACGGCAGCCTTCAGCGCAAAGTTGACGTTCTGCGAAATATCGCCTGTCGCCTTCAACTCGCGCGCCGCGTTCAGCTTGGATGTGACGATCCCCGTTACCCGGCCCGACTGGTTCAATACCGGTCCGCCCGAATTGCCCAGCTGAATGGGCGCCGACATCTGGAAATACCGGGTATCATCGCGCAACCCCGACAGCGCCGTTACCGAGCCGCGTGTCAAATTCCCGGTGCTCGCCAGTTGCCCCAGTAATGGATAGCCGAACACGATTACATCGTCGCCGGCGCGCAATTTGTCGGAGTCCTGGAATACGGCCGCTTGTTTGGACTTCGTACTCACCCGCAACAGCGCAAGATCATTCATCGGATCGCTGGCGACAACTGTGGCCGGCGAAGAGCTGCCACCGTTCATCAAAAACGACACCGCACCACACTGCTGCACCACGTGATAATTGGTTACTACTGCGCCTGCCGTATCGACGATAAATCCAGTTCCGGTTCGCACCAGTTGGTGAGGCGCCTCGCTCTGCGCACCAGCAGGCGCGGGGCTTTGCGGTTGGGCGGGCGCTGTGGCTTGCAATTGCGACAGCCGCGCATGAGTCACGTCAGGAAATTCAAAACCGTCGCACAGGCTGACCAGCGTTCCCTGACAGTGATGGCTGGCTTTTTCCGAAGCTGAGCGCTCGATGCTACGCTGATAGAATTGCCGCGCCAGGTCCATCTCCGCCAACCCTTCGGCGGCCCGGCCCAGATAATACCAATTGAGATCGTTGTTGATGCCCTTGCGCTGGATCAGATCGGCAAGCTCTCGCCACTCGCCGGCCGCCAAATGCTCATAGGCGGAGTCACGGTAGAGCGTCCATTCGGCCGCCTCGATGTTGCCCATCGGCAGACTGATATTGCCGCCGCGAAAGGCGTCATAGCGCGCCATCGCTGCTTGATCGGTCTTGTTGACCAAACTCGAAGAGCATCCAGAAATCAGCAGAAATGCAATAAAACTTGATACCAGCCGCACGTTTATAACTCGCAGATTACCTGCCAGCGGCCCCCGAGCCCCAAGCAACTCGTTCATATATCGAATTGAGCGAGTGCGCTAGATGCAGATTGGGCCTTCACCACTGGGCGGGCTCTGCCTTAAGCGCACCCGCCCGCTCGGCCAAACGCAAAGTAAGCTCTGTATCTCTGCCATAAATGTCGGCACGGAAATGCACCAGGCCGCTGTGGTCGACAAATGCGGTCTGGTAGGTGATGACAACCGGCATCGGGTTTTCCAGCCCTATGCGTCTCGTTTCGCCGGCCCGAATAGCCTGCTCAATCTCTTCGCGGTTCCAGTCCGCCGAACCGGTCAACAACTCAACCGCCAACTCAAGCGGCCGCTCCAGCCGGACACAACCATGACTGGCCGCGCGCTCGGGGTCGGTGAACAGTTTCCGTGACGGGGTGTCATGCAGATAAACGCTGTAGCGGTTGGGAAAATCAAACTTGATCCGCCCCAGTGCATTTTGCGGCCCAGACTCCTGAACCAGCTGGTCGCCCGACCAATACATCCGGTTTTGAGTGAGGTAGTTCGGGTTACGGTGCAACAATGGTTTGATTTCGTTCTTGATAATCGAAGCCGGTATCGTCCACGTGGGATTCACGACGATAGAATCTATCGTGCTCGAAAGCTCAGGTGTCTCGTGTTTCGGCGCCCCAACGACGGCATTCATGCTCAAATGCGGTGTACCATCGCGAAACAGCACAGCCGTCGCCGCAGGCGCATTCACCTCGACCCGCGTCAAAGGCATATCGCGCAATGAAACCCGCAGCCGTTCAAGATTAAGTGCCATGAGCGCAATCCGCTCACCGACTGAAATATTCAGCCGTTCAATCGTTTTCGCCGTCAGTTCGCCATCGGATCGCATCCCGTTTCGCAATTGAAACCGCGCCAGCGCCTGGTACAACGCCTCATCAAATTTGGCTGAACCGGAATCCACAGCCAAGTCGCCCTCCAGCGCCAGTCGGGTTCGCAACTGTGCGAATGACTTCGACCGCCGTTTACTCTTGGCCAAGCTCAAAGGAATCTGTCCCCAGCCGCCCGCCTGGGCGACCGCGCGATAATTGATCAACGCTGCCTGTAGCCGGATGTAAGCGTCATAGCTGGGCGCCAGACTGCGCAGCCATTCGCCGGTTGAACCCTGATAAATTGCGTCGATCAACCCGTCGATCAACTCGCCATTGGGCCTGTAATCCGCGGCCTGATCAAGGGCCAACGCCGGGTCCCGGCTCAACCCGCGGCTGAGTATGATCGCATACTTGATCGCTGCATCGCTCAACAGCACATCGCGTTCGGCCGCTTTGTTCGGCGTTACTGGATTTTGCGGCCAATAGAGGGCTTCAGCATGAAACAATGACGGCTCGAGTCCGTGGTCGCCTGAAGCCCTCAAGACCTCGATCAGACCCAGCGCGCTGGCTTCAGTCCACGCGCAACCGTCCCCAAATGCCTTGTAGAATTGGCGCACTGTCGCCGCATCGATAGGCACCGAACTGGCAGGGCGCCTCAACGTGGCGTCGATATCGCCACAAGATTGTTCGACCGTTGCCTGAGGCTGCGCCGAGGCCGGGTCCAAAATCGCCAAAAAACCGGCCAAAAAAGCCGGTACCAACCAATTCAACTCAGGCTTGAACATTTACTCGCTTCCCAAGCATCCCAATTTAGAGAGTACACCACTTGCTTGACTCATTCTCCAACTTTGATCAGAGGCCGATGGTTCCCATCATCGCCTGCGAAATGCCCCAAACAACCCTGGTTTGCGACAAAAATCCGACATGATCGCAAACCAATGTGACCCCCGCTGCGAACTTGCGTATTTACTTTGATCATGTGCTAACAACGCGCGCGGTGTTTTCCTAAACTGATGCCGCCAAACTATTTTACCCTGGGGACCAACCATGCAGCGCCTGGTGATTGTTGCAGCCGTCATAATCGCACTCGTTTCGGCTGTTTTCTTGTCTGTTCGCTACGTCGGCCAGCAGATGCCGCGAGGCCCATCCGAAGAATTTGAAACCACAGGCACCACCGGCGCAACGCCCGGCACGCCAACCGGTGACACCAGCGCGACGCTGATCACGTCAAGCCCTGAAAAACCCGCCCCGTTTTTTGCTTTCCGAAGGCTGGAAGTCCAAACCTCGGGCGAAGCGCCCGAAGCCTGTTTGGTGTTCACCCGCAAGCTCGATAATTCCGGCGCCACCAAATACGAAGACTATTTGAAATTCGACCCTGAAGTGACATTCGCCGTGCGTGTCACCGAAGATCGTTTGTGCATCCAGGGTCTGGCCTTTGGTCAAGCCTATACGCTGGAACTCAAAGCAGGTCTGCCCGCACTCGCCGGAGAAAAACTGACAAAGGCGGAATCGTTCCCCGTCGAACTGCGTGACAAGCCCGCACTCGTGCGTTTTGGTAATGGGCTGGTTCTTCCGCGTGACACCGCTGGTGGCGTGCCCATTACGACGGTCAATGTCGCCAAGCTCGACATCAAAGTCATTCGCGTTGGCGACCGGTTATTGTCGCAACTGCAAACTGGCGTCGTCGATCAGCGCGAATTCTACGAATACGATCGCCAGGCCATTGAGAACGAGCAAGGCCAACTCGTCTGGGAAGGACAACTGCTCGTTCCCAACAATCGCCGCAATGACGAGGCGGTCACCCTGTTTCCCTTGCGCAAGGCTCTGCAAGCAACTCAAGCCGGCGCCTATCTTGTCGTTGCCGCAAATTCTGCCGGCAAAACCTCGACCGACGAAAGTGAAAACTGGAAGCCAACCGCCGCTCAGTTTGTGGTCAACACCGATTTGGCATTGACGACCTTCAAGGGCAAAGATGGCCTCAACGTCTTCGTCCGCTCACTGAAAACGGCCGAACCCGTCTCAGGCGTCGTGCTGTCGCTCGTCGCGCGCAACAACGAAGAGCTCGTGCGCGCGCGTACCGATGCTGACGGCCGCGTAAATTTCAGCCCAGCAATCACGCGTGGCAAAGGCGGCACCGAGCCGGTTGTCGTCATGGCCTATGGTGCCGGCAACGATTTCTCGTTCCTCGATCTGCGCAGACCCGCTTTCGACTTGACGGATCGCGGCGTCGAAGGCCGCTCAAACCCTGAGCAAACCGACGCCTACCTCTACACCGACCGCGGCGTCTACCGCCCCGGCGAAACCGTCAATGTCACCGCAATGGTGCGCGACCAGCAGGCCAAAGCGTCGCCAGATACGATGCTGACGTTCATCTTGTCGCGCCCCGATGGCCTTGAATCAAAAAAGTGGACCGAAAACAAACTCCAGGCGGGCGGCATCGCGTTTCCGCTCACCCTGACAAACACCGCGCCGCGCGGCAGATGGCAAGTCGCGGCCTACGTTGATCCCAAGGGTGAGCCGATTGGCCGTGTCGCCTTCGACGTCCAGGATTTCGTCCCGCAGAAACTCAAAGTCGAACTGAAGCCCGTGCAGAAAATTCTGCGACCCGGCCAACCTGCCACAATCAACGTCAGCGGCCGCTTCCTGTACGGCGCACCGGCGGCAGGTCTTGGTGGTGAAGGCACGATGACCATCACCACCGACTCAACGCCGTTCGATGCGATACCGGCACTGAAGGGCTATGTCTTCGGCAAGGTCGACGAAACCTTCCAGGGCACCCAGGTCACCATGACGGTGCCCGAAACCGATGCAGACGGAAAGACGCAAGCGACCGCTGCAATCGACGAACTCGCCGACACCTCATTGCCGCTGCGCGCCGACATCACAATTGCGATCTATGAACCGGGCGGACGCACGACCTCCGATCAGGTCTCGCTTCCCGTGCGCACGCGCGACACGTTGATCGGTATTCGCCCCGCCTTTGAATGGAATTCGGTGCAGGAAATGACACCGGCCAATTTTGAAGTCCTGGCCGTTGATGCCGAAGGCAAATCCAAAGCCGTGCGCAACGTCACATGGGAGCTCGTCTACGAAGACATCGACTATCGCTGGTATCAAGTCGAAAACGACTGGAAATATGAACGCGTCGTCAATGACCGTATCGTGGGAGGCGGCACCACTGACCTCGCTGCTGGCCAATCGTTCAAAGTCTCAAAGGCGCTGCAGTGGGGCTCTTATCGTCTCACCGTCGCCGATCCTGCCAGTGGCGCCGCCACCGCCTATCGCTTTTGGTCGGGCTGGGGAACCGGCGCCGAGAATGATCGTCCGGACCGCGTCGCCGTACTTGCCGACAAAGACGTGTACGCCTCCGGCGATACCGCGCGCATCAAAATCTCACCACCTTCCGACGGCAAAGCTCTGGTGGTCATCGCCTCGAACAAAATCCACATGACCAAATTGATCGATGTCCAGGCCTCGGGCACAACGGTCAACATCCCTGTGTCGGCGGATTGGGGCGCGGGTGCTTACGCGCTCATCACCCATTACCGGCCGCTATCGTCGGCGCAGTCGCGCGCACCCGTGCGCTCAATCGGCGTTGCCTGGCTCGCGGTCGATCCGGCACCACGCACACTCGCAGTCACGCTCAAAGCGCCAAAGAAAATCACACCCAATCTGAAATTGACCATTCCAGTCGAGGTCAAGAACCAGGGTTGGGGCGAAGCGGTATATGTGACGCTCGCGGCGGTCGATGAAGGCATTCTCCAACTCACCGATTTCGAAAGTCCCGATCCGAACAAACATTATTTCGGTAAACGCCGTTTGGGTCTGGACATGCGCGACGACTATGGCCGTCTGATCCAGACTGACCGCGCTGTCCTCGGCGAGCTGCGCACTGGCGGCGATTCCATTGGCGGCCGCTCGCTGTCTGTGGTTCCGCAAAAATCGGTGTCCCTATTCTCAGGCCTTGTGGCCTTGAGCGACGGCAAAGGCAACATTGTCCTCGACATTCCAGATTTCAACGGCGAACTGCGCTTGATGGCAGTGGCCTTCACCGCCAACAAACTAGGCCACGCTGACCAACCCTTGACCGTCCGCGATCCCGTCGTCGCCGAAGTCGTGCTCCCCCGCTTCCTCGCTCCCGGCGACAAAATCTCAGCCGCACTCAACATGCACAATGTCGAAGGCGCTGTAGGCACCTACACGGCCGTGATCAAAGGTTCTGGCGCCGTCGCCAGTCCCGGCGGCCAGTCAAGCGTTTCAAATGTCATGAATGCCGGGCAACGCTCGTTGATGCTGGTTCCCCTCGAAGCCCGCACTGCAGGTATCGGCAAAATTTCATTGAGCGTCTCGGGCCCGGGCGGATTCAAAGTCGAACGCTCGTGGCCCATCGAAGTGCGCGAACCGCAATTGCCGGTATCCTCGGAAGACACGGTGGTCATCCAGGCCGGCAAGGAAAACCGCATCGGCAAAGACCTGCTGGCCTTCTACAAACCAGGCACCGCGAAAGTTGCGGTGACAGTGACCGGCGGCCGCGGTTTCGACGATGTTCCCGGTCTGCTGCGCTGGCTAGATCGCTATCCGTATGGCTGTCTTGAGCAAACCTCCAGCCGCGCCTTCCCGCTGGTCTACTACAACGACATGGCCCTGCTCGCCAGCGTCAAACAAGACAAGACGATCAGGGAGAAGGTCCAGGACGCCGCTTACCGCATCCTCGACATGCAAACCTACGAAGGCAGCTTCGGCATGTGGAGCTCGATTTCGGGCGAAGCCGACACCTATGTCGGCATGTTCGCGACCGACTTCTTGATGCAGGCCAAGCAGCACAAATTTGTCATCCCCGAGGAAGGCATCGAGCGCGCCTTGAAATGGGCGCGCAAAGCGGCCGGCTCCGACAGCAACAGTGACCTCGCGCGCGCCTATGGTTTCTACCTGCTGGCCCGCGCAGGGTCGTTGAACCCAAGCGAGTTGCGCTATTTTGCCGACACGCGCGTCGAAGGCATGACCAACGCCTTTGCCTTGGGGTTACTCGGCGCCGCGCTGAGCGACGTCGGTGATCGCGCACGTGCAGCGCCGGCATTCGCCAAGGCCCGTGACATTGCCCTGCAGGCAACGACAGCCAAATATGTCCCCGACAGCCATTACGGCTCACTACTCCGGGACGTCTCTGGTCTGACGGCCATTGCGGCAAAGCAGGGTCACGCCAGCTTTGTCCCCGCACTCGTCAGCCGCGTGCAGGGCTTCGATCCGCGCTTGAACTGGACGACGACCCAGGAAAAAGCCTGGATGCTGCTCGCAGCCCACGAAATCGAAGACTCGACCCCGCCCGTAAACGTCGCCGTCACCGGGGCACCTGCCAACGCAACCGGCAAGATTTTGCGCTTCAGCCCATCCTTGGCGCAAATGGATCAAGGCGTTTCGATCCGTAACAACGGTCAGAAAGCAGCCTGGCGCATCGTCTCGGCAGAAGGCATTCCGGCCGCCATTCTGCCCGCAGAACAAAATGGCGTGACGCTGTCCAAGTCGATCTTGACCATGAACGGACAGGTCGCAAGCCTCAGCAACGTCAAGCAGAACGACCGCTTCATGGTCGTGGTCTCAGGCGTGATGGCCGACAATCGTGCCCGGTTAATGGCCGTGCTCGATCTTCTGCCGTCGGGATTTGAAATCGAAGGCGTGGTTCAACGCAAGGACGACGGCTCGACGATCTATCCGTTCCTGCCTGTGCTGGCGTCCTCGAACATTGCCGAGGCCCGCGATGACCGCTTTGTCGCAACTTTTGATATCGGCTCCAACTACCAACCCACCGATCCGAAAGAAATCGCCAAGCAGGTGCCGCCGTCGTTCCACTTCGCCTACATCGCGCGTGCCACCGTCAACGGCGCCTTTGTCGTGCCAGCCGCAGTTGTCGAAGACATGTACGCACCTGCGATCCGGGCCCGCACGAATATGGGACAGATGACGATTGGCGCTCAGTAAGATACGCAAAAACTACGGCGCAGCCGGCATTGTCGCCGGCTTCGCCGCAATGGGCTTGATTTTCGCCCTCGCGGTCTTTGATCGCATATTCCCCATCGAGCGTTCGCGGATCGAAGATCGCTCCGTCGTCGTCACTTCGGCGAAGGGAACGCTGCTGCGCGCCTTCACCTCCAGCGACGGCAGATGGCGCCTGCCTGTCAAGCCCGAGCACGTCGACCAGCGCTACCTGGCGATGCTTATGGCGTGGGAGGACCAGCGCTTCCGCAGCCACGGTGGCATCGACCCCATCGCCATGCTCCGCGCCATATACCAAATGGCGGCTGAGGCGCGGGTGGTCTCAGGGGCGTCGACCATAACCATGCAGGTCGCACGCCTGATGGAGCCGCGCGAGCGCACGCTTTATGCAAAATTCATTCAGGGCGCCCGCGCCGTTCAACTCGACTGGCATCTGTCAAAGGAGCAGATCCTCGAACACTACCTCACGCTGGCCCCCTTCGGCGGCAATCTCGAAGGTGTGCGCGCGGCCAGCTTTGCCTGGTTCGGTAAGGAACCAAAACGACTCAGCATCGGCGAAGCAGCCTTGCTCGTGTGCTTGCCGCAATCACCCGAACGCCGTAGGCCCGACCGCCACCCGCAAATTGCCAAAGTCGCCCGTGATCGCGTCATCGCGACCCTGGCTGAACGCGGTCTGATTTCCAGGCGTGACGCGAAAGAAGCAATGGAAGAACCCATTCCATCGCGCCGCCTGCGCTTCCCCTTCAGCGCCCCGCATCTGGCGCAGGAACTGTTCGCCGCCAACAAATCCGGCGAGCCCGTCATCACCTCGACCTTGAGCGCCGATATCCAGATCAAGCTGGAAGATCTGGGCCGCCGCGAACGCAGCTATTTCGACGACGACGCGAACATCGCCGTCGTCGTTGTCGACAATGCGACGCGCAATGTCCTGGCCTACATGGGTGGCGCAAATTTCTGGTCACACGCGGGCCAAGTCGATTTGGCGGTGGCCTCGCGCTCGCCCGGATCGACACTCAAGCCGTTCATCTACGGCATGGCCTTCGATGAACTCATCGTTCACCCGCAAACCTTGATCGACGACAAACCGACCATGTTTGGCGACTACGAGCCGCGCAACTTCGACCGCGGCTTTCAGGGCACCGTCTCGACTTCAACGGCACTGCAAATGTCGCTGAATGTGCCGGCCGTCGCGTTGCTGGATCGCGTCGGCCCGTTGCGCTTTGCCGCAAACTTGCGCAATGCCGGAGCGCACCTCTATTTCTCGCAAAAAGGCGCCTTGCCGTCATTGCCGATTGCGCTCGGCGGGGTCGGTATTTCATTGCGCGACCTGACAATGCTCTACACCGCCATTCCCAACGGCGGCGAAGTTCACGCGCTCAATGTCGTTGCCAACACCAAGAGCGCAAGCAGCGGCCGGCTGTTCAGTCAGGCCTCGGCCTGGTACCTGAACGATATTCTGAAGAACGCAAATCTCCCCGACGGCTGGTCGATGGGGCAGGGTATAGAGCGCGCGCGTCCCATCGCATTCAAAACCGGAACGTCCTACGGCTATCGCGACGCCTGGGCTGTTGGTTTCTCAAAGCATTTTACTGCCGGCATCTGGGTTGGGCGTGCTGATGGATCAACCAGGCCTGGCCACATCGGCCGCAATGAAGCAGCACCTGTCTTGCTCAAGGTGTTTGACTTGCTTCCATCCGAAGGCCGCGCGCCCTCACCGCCACCCGATGGCGCTTATCTGGTGCAGAATGCCGAACAACTTCCACCCGCCCTCCAGCGCTTCAGATCCAACTCGAGACTAGCCGCCGGACTAAAACGCGTGCAACCGCCACGCATCTCGTTCCCACCCAACGGCGCAACAGTTTCAATCGAAGATCTCAAGAAACCCGACCCATTGCCGCTCAAAGCCCAAGGAGGCCGCGCCCCGCTGCACTGGGTCGTCAACGGCACGCCGCTTGAAGCTGGCGCCAATGGCCGGTGGACACCCGACAGCGAAGGCTTCGCGCAAATCACCGTCATCGACGCCGACGGCCGAAGCGACACCTCCCAAGTCCGGTTGAAGGTGGAAAATTGACAGACAGGTTGCAGTCTTTCATCTGCCCCCGCTTGCGGGGGAAGTCCCTGCGCAGCGCAGCTGCTGCAGGGGATGGGGGTCAGTCACGACCGCGCCACTTCCCCCCATCGTCTGCAGCAGCTACGCTGCGCAGCCACTTCCCCCGCAAGCGGGGGCAGACATCCGTCCATCGTTCTGGATACACCGATGCACTCCGCCCCGCCGCCAAACGGCCATTGGCTTGAAAACTTGCGGTCTCGATTTGCGCCGGAAGATAAAATTACCGGCGTCACGACCGAGGCGGGCCGCCGCCGCGCGATCACGCTGCTGTTCGTATGCCTGATCGCCAATGGTATCGGCCAAACCCTGATGTTTGCCATTCTGCCGCCGCTTGCCCGGGATCTGGGGCTCAGCGAATTTCAAGTCGGTTCCATCTTCGCCGTCTCGGCCACCATCTGGGTTTTCTCGTCTGCATATTGGGGCGCGCGCAGTGACACATGGGGCAGGCGTCCGGTTATACTGATCGGTCTTGCGGCCTTTGGCATTTCTACGCTGGCATTTGCCAGCGTCATGCTGTTCGGACTTTGGGGCCTGCTCTCGCCGCTTGCGACCTATGTTTTGTTGGTGGCCTCGCGTTCGGTTTTCGGCATTTTCGGTTCCGGCGCCTATCCGGCGTCGCAAGCCTACATCGCGGATCGCACCACCGCGGAAGAACGCACCGAAGGCATGGCAACGTTGAACGCGGCGTTCGGATTGGGCGCAGCCGTGGGCCCCGGCATTGGCGCCGCACTCACAATCTTCGGTGTCGTCACGCCGATATTTTTCGTCGGCATTCTGGGATTGTGTTCGGCTATCGCAATTTTTCTTCTGTTGCCCGAGCGCTCGGCACCGCACAAACGCGAAGTCGTTAAGCCCTTGTCCTGGCTCGATCCGCGCGTGCTGCCCTTCGTCGTCTTTGCCGTCGTGCAGGGGACCGCAGGCGCAATCCCCATCCAGACCATCGCCTTCATTATTCGCGATACACTGCATTCATCGACAACCGACACGCAGCAGCTAACCGGCGTTGCCTTAATGTGTTCGGCAATAGCATCGCTGTTCGCGCAATTCGTGCTCGTACAACGATTCAAGCTCAGGACACGATTTCTGATCTACGCCGGTATCATCATTGCATTGATATCGAACATCATGATCATTCTTGTCGTAGTCGCGCCGAACTATGGTTTGATCGCATTCGCACTTGTTTTATCGGGGCTTGGCTTCGGCATGTTGCGCCCGGCGTTTGCAGCCGCGTCGTCGCTGGCCGTTTCTCCCGACGAACAGGGAGCCGTCGCCGGAATCACTGGCGGCGCAGGAGCATCCGGCTTCATCTTCGCGCCCCTCATAGGCAACGCCCTTTATTCGCTCAACCCGGCGCTGCCCTTCATACTCGGTACCGTGCTGATGATGGGCCTGCTTGCCTACATGCTGACCAGCAAATCCCTGAAAGACGCCATCATGCGCGACAACCAGGACGTGGCGCCACCAGGTCCACCGGCGTAACTTTCAGTTTGCCTGCCGCAAACTCACGAGCAGTGCAATATTGGCAAACCCATCAGGCGGCAAACCTGCTTTGCGTTGATAGCTGCGAATGGCCTCTCGCGTCTGCTTTCCAATCACCCCATCAGGCTCACCAACATTATAAGACTGGCGCGCGAGCAGAGTTTGCAGCTCAACCCTGTCGCTGCGTGAAAGGATCGGTTGCTCGCCACGCGGCCAGGGCGTGATGAACGACCCGCCGCCATCCAGCCGGCGCGACAACTGGCAAATCGCCAGCGCATAAGAGATGGCATTGTTGTACGCCAGCACGACTTTGAAATTCGGATAAGCGATAAAGGCAGGACCCTTGTGTCCGGCAGGCACAAGGATGGCCGCCGGCGCATCCTTGTTCAAACCTGAACGCTTGCTCAGCGAGCGCCCATTCATCAATGTCACCGCCAGATCCGACCACTCGCGAACCGGCTTTTCAATGGAGATGTCGGCATTTGCATAGTCGAAGCCGGGTGGAAGCCGCACTTCATCGAAACACGGCGCCCCTTCCTGCCAGCCCTTGCTCTCCAGATAATTCGCCGTCGAGACAAAGACGTCTGTACGCGTGTGCCACAGATCGCGCCGCCCATCGCCATTCCCGTCTTCAGCATACTGAAGAAACACAGTTGGAATGAATTGGGTTTGCCCCATCGCGCCGGCCCATGACCCGATCATCCGGCTGGCTTCGATGTCGCCGGACTGAATGATCCTGAGAGCGGCGATCAATTGTTCGCGTCCGAATTTTACCCGCCGCCCCTCGAAAGCCAGCGTTGCCAAAGCCTCAACAACATTGAAGCCCCCGAGGTTGCCGCCAAAATTACTTTCCAGCCCCCAAATAGCCGTAACAATACTGCGAGGTACCGCGTGTTTACGTTCTGCGCGCGCCAGCGGCTTGCGGTTTTGGCGCAACATGGTCCGGCCCTTGGACACCCGCTCCGCTGACACCGCTCCATCCATATAGTCCCAGATGGCGCGGCTGAACTCGGGCTGATTCTCATTCAATTCGATGACCCGCGGATTCAGGCGCACAAACTTGAAGGCCAGGTCCAACGTTTGTGCGCTGATTCCAAGGCCCAGAGCCTCAGTCTTGAATGTTTCCACCCAGCGCGAGAACTCCGCGCTGCGGTCTGGTATGTTGTCGGGCACTGGCTCGGACATGCGCACAGTGGGCTGGGCGCTTGCGACATTTGCGCTCAGGATCAATGGCAAAAAAACCAAAGCTGTCGCCATTAGGCTTACACGGGCAATACACAACACGGAGCGCACCTCATACATCACCAAGCGATGCCACGATGTCGGGCCAAAACGCAAGGTAATCGGCCACAAGGTTGCGCCTTTGCGCATTGACAACGCTTGGGCGCCACACTATTGCTCCGCCCCTCTAATTTGGGGCCGGAAAAGGCCGCCGTCGCGGGTGAAGCCAATGAAAATCAGGAATTCGTTAAAATCGCTCAAAGGCCGCGACAAGGACTGCCGTGTGGTTCGCCGCAAAGGCCGTGTCTACGTCATCAACAAGAAAAATCCGCGCTTCAAAGCCCGCCAAGGCTGAGTCTCCAGGGTTTTTAACGGCAATTTGCCTAGCGCTCATGCGCCGGGATGCAGATACTCGCTCGCATGCAAATGCCGCCCCCCGATGCGACCATTTTGGCACGGCGCGCCGCCATCATAAACGGTCTGCGCGGGTTGGTGCCCGATGGCGTTGTCGGCGACACCGAGGCGCTCGCAGCCTATGACAGCGACGCTCTCACCGCCTACCGCCAGAAACCTCTCGCCGTCGTGCTGCCGAAGTCGGCTACTCAAGTCAGCGATGTATTGAGATTTTGCTCCTCGAACCATGTGAAAATCGTTCCCCGCGGCGCTGGTACGTCTCTGTCGGGAGGCGCATTGCCGGTCGGTGACGGCATCGTTCTGGGTCTGTCGCGCATGAACAAAATTCTCGAGATCGACCTTGAAAATCGCTGCGCGGTCGTCGAACCAGGTGTCACCAATCTGGCTATCACCCGCGCCTGTGAAGCCGATGGCTTTTACTATGCACCCGATCCCTCGAGTCAAATCGCGTGCACAATTGGTGGCAACGTCGCCGAGAATTCCGGCGGCATACACTGTCTCAAATACGGGCTGACGACGAACAACCTGATGGGCATTGAATTTGCGCTGATCGACGGCACCAGAATTCGCTTTGGCGGCAAGGCGCACGATTCAGGCGGCCTTGATTTCCTGGGGCTCATCACCGGCTCGGAAGGTCTGTTGGGCGTCGTCACCGAAGTCACCGTGCGGCTGAGGCCCAAACCGCCAGCAGCCCAGGCACTCTTGATTGCCTTTCCCACAATTGAACAGGCGGGAGCCTGCGTCGCCGGGATCATCGCCGCCGGGATTATTCCAGCAGCGATGGAGATTATGGATCGTTTCGCGATGGATGCCATCGAGGCGCATTTGGCGCCAGGCTATCCTTCCGCCGCAGGAGCGATCCTCATCGCCGAAGTTGATGGCGTGGACATCGAAGTTCTGGCAACGGCGGTTGACATCGAAAATGTGGCGCTGCGTAACGGCGCCCTCTCTTGTCAAAAGAGCACCTCGGATGCCGAACGTGATCGCATTTGGGCGGGCCGCAAGGCTGCCTTCGCCGCCGCAGGCCGCATTGCCCCCGACATGCTGTGCATGGATGGCACCATTCCACGCCGCGAATTGGCTGCGGTTCTCAAACGCATCGGCGAAATGTCGACGGAGTTTGGACTTCCCGTCGCCAACGTCTTTCACGCGGGCGATGGCAATCTTCATCCCCTCATCATGTTCGATGTGATGAAAACAGGCGATCTCGAACGCGCTGAAGAATTTGGTGCCGCGATTTTGAAACTCTGCGTTGACGTCGGAGGGGTCTTAACTGGCGAGCACGGCGTGGGCGTCGAAAAGCGCGATCTCATGCCTCTCATGTTCGAGCCCATCGATCTTGCTGTGCAAGAACGCGTGAAATGCGCCTTTGATCCAGGCGCTCTGCTCAACCCCGGCAAAGTATTCCCCTCACTCTCCGCCTGTGTCGAAGGCGGCGCCATGCATGTGCACGGCGGGCGATTGCCATTTCCCAATTTGCCAAGGCTTTGAGGGCGCAAGGCGTGACAGTCGAAAATCCTCGCACGGAGCAGCAAACACTCGAGATTGTTCGTCAGACCTTTGAGTCAAACGCGCCGCTCGCAATCGAAGGTCATGCCACAAAGCTTCAGCTTGGCCGGAAATCAACCGCGACGCACGTGCTCAATCTTTCCGGACTAACTGGCATCACACTCTACGAGCCGGAGGAAATGGTCATCACCGCGCGTGCGGGGACACCTCTCGCAGACATCGAAGAAACGCTGGCGCGCCACGGTCAGTGCCTCGCGTTTGAGCCGGGTGACGTCGCAGAACTTTGGGGCGGCACAAGTGGAGCCGCAACGATTGGCGGCACGATCAGCGCAGGCATATGTGGACCCCGCCGTTTTTCAGCAGGCGCTGCCCGCGATCACCTTCTTGGTTTCACTGGCATCAACGGCATGGGCGAGCGTTTCAAGGCAGGCGGAAAAGTCGTCAAGAACGTAACCGGTTACGATCTGCCCAAGCTTGCGGCGGGGTCATTCGGAACGCTGTTCGTCATGACGGAAGTGACCTTGCGTGCCGTCCCGCGCGGATCAACAGCAGCGTATCTCTCCATCGAGGGACTGAGCCCCGAAGCCGGACTCAAGTGTCTGCGCCGCGCCGCCGCATCGCCGCTTGATCCCACAGGTCTTGCCTATCTTCCCGCCATGACGGCATCGCGCCTCACAGGCAAGGCGCACCCGGTTGCAATTTTTCGCCTGGAAGGGCAGGCGAGTGGCGTCGCCGCACGCGCCACAGAATTGTGCCGCACGTTGGGGGAGGGCGCGAGCACTCTTGATAATGCTCAGGGTGCCAAAATCTTCCACGCCCTCACGCGCATAGCGCCATTGTTTTCAGACGCGGGCGAGCTGTGGCGCCTATCCATTCCTCCTGCCAACGCCACAGAAATGCTTGCCGCTCTGTCACCCTCCTCATGGGCCGCAGATTGGGCTGGCGGGTTGCTGTGGTGCGAAACGAATGCGGCGCAAATTCATACGCTCGCCAAAAAAGCCGGTGGCCATGCAACTCTTTTTCGCAAACCATCAGTGTGGCCTGACAGCAGCGAGGTGTTCCCGCCGCTTGATCCGGCAACCCGCGCGCTAACCCTGCGCCTCAAAGATGCGTTCGATCCGGCTCGAATCCTGAACCCCGGACGTATGTACAAAGACATGTGATCGATGCGAACAAATTTCACCACTGCACAATTGACCGATCCGCATCTCAAGGCGGTTGAAAAGCAATTGCGCGCTTGCGTCCATTGCGGCATCTGCACGGCGACCTGTCCGACCTATGTGTTGTTGAGTGACGAACTCGACGGTCCACGCGGCCGCATTCAGCTCATTCAAAACATGCTGGAAACAGACAGCACACCAAGCGCGAAAGTCATCACCCATATCGACCGCTGCCTGTCGTGTTTGGCCTGCGTCAGCGCCTGTCCATCAGGCGTCAATTACCCCCGCCTCATCGATCAGGCCCGGTCCCACATCGAAAAAAAGGCATCGCGCCCAATCGCCCAACGTCTCTTGCGTTGGGCGCTGGGACAGATTTTACCGCGGCGCTCATTGTTGCGCCCAATGCTGAAATTGGGCCGTCTCAGCGCTTGGCTCGCTCCGCTGATGCCCCAGCAACTGCGCGTCCTCGCAGTGACCGCGTCGAAACTGCCGCATCCCCGCCCCGAAGAATCAATAACTCAAGAAGCGCAAGCGGGCCGGCGAGTGGCCCTGCACAAGGGTTGCGTCCAGGAAGTGATCGCCCCGCAAATCTCAGCCTCTGCCATACGCGTTTTGCGCCGTCACGGATTTGATCCAGTCGTCGTCGAGGGGTGCTGCGGCTCGCTGAACCACCACCTCGGCCAGACTGCGGCTGCTGACCGTCACGCAAGGACTCTGGTGTCTGGCATTTCAGCTCTGGAACAGCAGGCGCCCTTCGAGGCTATAGTCACAACGGCATCGGGTTGCGGCGCCACAATGCGAGACTACGGTTTTCAGCTCGAGGGACAGTGCGCCAACGCCGCAAAGACTGCCGCGCGTACCCACGACATCATGGACATGCTCCGGGACGTTCCGATGCAGGCAAGTCTGGCCCACAAAGGGATACGCGTCGCCTACCACGCGCCGTGTTCGCTGGTTCATGGCATGAAGCAGCGTCCAGCGGCCCCAGACATCTTGCGCAACCTTGGTTTTGAAGTTGTCGAACCGCGCGACACGTTGTGCTGTGGTTCTGCAGGCGTCTACAATGTCCTCGAACCCGAAATCGCCGGGCAACTGCAACGCCGGAAGGCCGGGTCACTCCTCGAGCTCAAGCCTCAAGTCATTGCCACCGGAAACATCGGCTGCCTCGCGCAAATTGCAGCCGCCGTGAACGTGCCCGTGGTTCACCCGATTGAACTCGTGGACTGGGGTACTGGCGGCCCAAGTCCTCACTAGCGTTTGAGTTTAGCCAGCACACGGCGCGCCACCGCCCGCCCGTTTTCATAGGCACCGTGCACGGTTTGCGCGGCCTTTTCCGCAAGAGCTTCGCCCGCCAAAAATATGCGCTCACCTATTGGAGAGGCCAGCACATCGCGTGCATGCGCGGCGCCAGGCCGAGCGGCGGCATAGGCTCCAAGTGTCAGCGGATTGCTGCCCCAATCGCTGTTCGCGCCAAAACGAAACCCACGATCAGCCTGCGCGCCCAGTAAGGCTCTCAGGTGCTCCAGCGCGAAAGACACGTGCTCGGATTTTTGTCCGCGCGACAGGCTCCACGCGACCGATCCCCCACACAGGCAAATGACCACCGGGGTACCGAACGGACGTATCAGAAAAGTAACACCGTGTTGATCCTCTGACTGCGAAACAAGGATAGAATTGTCTGGAAAATGCAGTGCCGGACTGCCGCGCGCGAATCCCAACGCGATTTTGGTCACAAGGCCCATCTGCATTCCGCGCAGTGCAACTTGAACTGCAGCTTCAGTGGCCGGGTCAAAACTTATTGAACCGGCTGACAAGACGCCCAAAGACACGGTCACAATAGCGGCCTTGGCGGTGATTGGCCCCCGGTCCGTCACCGCCGTAACCGTGCCGCGGGCACCTGTACGGATCGCCCGCACCCGTGTACTGACGGAAATCGGCAGGCCCGAACCAAGCCGTGCAACCAGCGTCCCAAGTCCTTCGCGTACCAGCCGTGCAGGCTCGGCCTCATCGCGCTGAAACCAGTCTCGGACCGACATGTTTTCCATATCGACACCCATATCGAGCGGGCCGATCTGCGAAGATGCCGCTCCAAGCCATGCCTGTGCGTCCGCATCCAGCGCAGGCACGACAACGGTGTTGGCCGCGCGATCCGCTTCTTCTTCTGCGGCCTCGGCGATGGCAAGACTCAACCCGTCAAACGCGCGCTCGTAGGCCCGGTTCGCGTGAGGGGACACCATGCTCCCATTCGCAAACAAAAGCTCCTTGGGGTTATGCATGATTGTCTGAAACCCAAAGAGCTTCGCAAAACCCGTCAGCGAATTGCGCTCCGCATTTCGCAACCAATGCGCGCCAAGATCCAGGGCCACTCCAAATGTCGCGGTGTCTGTGTAGCAACGCCCGCCGATGCGTGGCGCTGCTTCGATCACTTGTACGCGCTTGCCGCTATTCACCAGAACCTGAGCTGCCGCTAACCCTGCAGCACCGGCTCCCACAATTAGCACGTCAGGGTTGGCGGCAACCGGCGGCACCCCGGCCCCAAGGGGCAAGGCTGTTGCAAAACTGCCAAATTCGCGCCGGGTAATCTTCATCGCCAAAGCCGCTAGGAGAGGACGTAAATCTACCTTAGCATGAGACCTATGCGCATTCTGATTTTACTGTGGTCATTGATCTGCGGCGCGGCCTTGCCTGCCTTCGCAGATCAACACGATCCGCGGCTCGAGCGGCTGTTTAACCAACTGGCGAGCGTTCGAACCGCGCCGGAAGCCCAAACCATTGTCGCGCAGATAGAGTCGATTTGGCGGCAATCGGGCAGTGCCACTGTTGACCTGCTCATGGCGCGTGGCGCCAGCGCCAGAGAAGCTCAAGACCTGGACACCGCGATGAAAATCTTCGACGTCGTCGCGGAAATGCGTCCCCGCTACGCTGAGATCTGGTTCAGGCGCGCGGAATTGCTCGTGGCCATGGACAGCCAACAGGAAGCCGCCAGTGACTTGGCCAAGGCCGTAGCGCTTGAGCCGCGGCACTTCCTGGCCCACGCATTACTGGGCCGTCTCGCAGATTCATCCGGCAACAAAGCCTTGGCGCTCGCGGCCTTTCGCACAGCCGTGGCCTTAAATCCAACACTCGAAAACGTCGCAAAGCGCGCCGGCGAGCTCGCATTCGAAGTCGAACGCAAACCTCTATAGATTTATTGGACCCTTGCGCCCCACAAAGGCCACGCGCAGCAGGTTCGTGGCACCAGGAGTGCCCATTGGCACGCCGGCTGTCACCACAATTCGCTGTCCAGCGTTGGCGAATCCTTCTTGAAAGGCAATCTGGCAGGCACGCTCACTCATATCCTCAAAATCTGCGGCGTCCGCCGTCACGACGCAGTGCAATCCCCAGGCTATGGCAAGTTTACGGCCGGTCGCCGTCACCGGAGTAAGCGCGATGATGGGAACGCTTGGCCGCTCCCGTGACGCACGCAACCCCGTAGAGCCTGAGCCGGTCCAACACACGATGGCCGCAGCTTTAATCGTCTGGGCAACTTGGCGCGACGCTGCTGTGATGGCATCAGACGTCGTCGCTTCGGGTTCGGAACGCTGGGCATCGATGACCATGCGGTAGTGCGAATCGCCTTCGATGGAACGGGCAATCCGGTCCATCATCTCGACAGCTTCAATGGGATACTTGCCGGACGCAGATTCAGCCGAAAGCATCACTGCATCAGCGCCATCAAACACGGCAGTCGCGACGTCTGACACTTCTGCGCGCGTTGGCAGTGGACTCGTAATCATCGATTCCAGCATTTGTGTCGCCACAACGACGGGCTTTCCGGCCGCCCGTCCGACACGCGTGATCTGCTTTTGCTTTGAGGGCACTTGCTCAATCGGCAGCTCAACACCCAGATCGCCGCGCGCAACCATCAAAGCGTCGGACAGCTCCGCAATTTCGTCAAGCCTGTCGATGGCCGCAGGTTTCTCGATTTTAGACAATACACCTGCGCGACCGGCAACAATTTTGCGGGCCTCCGCCACGTCTTCCGGCCGTTGCACAAACGACAAAGCGATCCAGTCAACGGCCAGTTCAAGCGCTCGGTCAAGGTCGGCACGATCCTTTTTCGACAGCGCTGCAATCGGCAACAACGCATCTGGCACGTTGACACCTTTGCGGTCCGTCAACCGTCCGCCGACCTCGACCAACGCCGTCGCGCTATCGGCCTCGACCTTTTCGATCCGCAGCCTCAGCCGCCCGTCATCGATCAGAAGCTGCCCGCCTTTCTTGAGCACCGCAAACACTTCGCGATGCGGCAGGAACAGGCGATGCGCATCTCCCGGCGTCGAATCTAGATCGATCTTGATACGTGATCCCGTTTCCAGTTCCACTCCGCCGCCAGCCATGGCCCCAATGCGGAGTTTGGGCCCTTGCAAGTCCGCCAGGATTCCAATCGGCCGCCCGATCTCGGCCTCAAGCGCGCGTATCGTGGCGACGTAGGAGGCAAGCCCGGCGTGATCGGTATGGCTCATATTGATGCGAAACACATCAGCGCCCGCTTCAAACAGCCGCTTGACTGTATTTGCGTCGCTGGAGGCCGGACCCAAAGTCGCGACAATCTTCACATTGCGGCGTCGGCGCATACTGTCCCCATCGGCGAAACTGTGTGCCGTTTGTTTGAATGGTCAATCCGACAAATTGTGTACCCAGGTAAGCTGTTTACCAGTGTCAATCTCGAAGAACCCGGCTTGACCGTATCCGCGCTTAGCACAATCTTTCCGTCCCTTGATTGTAAAATTACCGGCAGCGACACAAAAGGTGCGATTACCCTCCCAGGGACCTTCGACGCCCAGATGCACGCCGCGCAAATAATAGTACCGTCCTCTCAATGTGCTGCGCAAAATATCCTGACACTTCCGGGCTTCAATGCGCCACCAGCCTTCACTGATCCAGGCGCCGCGCTGCTGATATCCGATCGCAATCGCCGTGGCATGATCCGTTGTGTTGCAGACCTTGAATCCCGCCTGCGCAGGCACGCTGAGACCAAAGACTGAAAGGGTAAGAAAAATTGAGACTTCGACACGCGAACGCAACATGCACCATCGTCAGACGGTTAGAGAATCAGTGCCTGGCAGTGTCTGACGTCGGCACGATGCCGTCAAACGCTGGGCGCGATCAAAATGGACCGAAAATCATTCACATTCGTTCGCGTCGGACCGGTTATTAACTCCTGCCCAAGCGCCGAAAAGAACCCGCCGGAATCGTTGTTGAGAGCATGTTGGGCCATATCGATGCCGGCACTCTTCGCGCGCGACGACGTATCGGGCGTTATCCAGCCGCCAGCAACGTCATCATTACCGTCGATCCCGTCCGTGTCTCCCGCGAGTGCCCAAAAATCCGCCAGACCCTGAAGGGACTGTGCAAGCGACAGTAAATACTCCCGATTGCGCCCGCCGCGTCCATCCCCTGTCACTTTCAGTGTGAGTTCTCCGCCCGACAGCAACACCAACGGGCGCGTCGACGGAGTTTGATGGCGCACGATCTCACCGTGAATCCGGGCAATTTCGCGTGCCTCGCCCTCAACGTTTACACCCAGGATTTTCGTCTCATAGCCCAGTCTCTGCGCCTCATCACAGGCCGCCGCCAACGCATCTGCCGCGCGCGCAACGATCCGATACTCGCTATTCGCCAATCGCAAATTATCCGCTTTGATGGATTCCGACGCCGGATCAAGAAGCAAGGTTACGGCAGACTTGGGAATATCGATTCTATGCCGTTCAAGAATTTGCAGAGCATCAAATCGTGTTGTTGAATCGGCCACCGTCGGGCCTGATGCAATGACCGAGATATCGTCATTCGCAACGTCAGAGATCGCCAGCGTCACAACACGCGCCGGATACGCCAGCGCTGCAAGGCGTCCTCCTTTGACTGCCGACAAGTGCTTACGCACGCAGTTGATTTCGTGTATCGACGCACCCGAGAGCACCAGGCCACGCGTGATGTCCTGCTTTTCGCCAAGCGTAAGCGGCGCCAGCGGCGCACTCAGTAGCGCCGACCCGCCCCCCGACAGAAGCACGAGCAGCAGGTCTTCGGATGTCAGGTTACGCACTTCATTCAGGGCGCGCGTCGCGGCATCGACACCGGCCGCATCGGGCAGCGGATGCCCGGCTTCAACAACCTCAATGTGTTTTGTCCGGACACCATGCCCATAGCGCGTGACCACAATGCCGCTGAGGGGTGGTCCCCACGCGTCTTCGACGGCGGCGGCCATTGCAGCGCTGGCCTTGCCCGCCCCAATTACGACAATCCGCCCTTTGGGTCTTGGAGGCAGCGCCTGCGGGACTACACGCGACGGATGGCACGCAGCCACGGCCGCATTGAACATACGCTTCAGATTAGACACTTCATCCGGCACAGCTAACACTCGCATATTGCGACAATCATACTATGACATATATCAGCGAAATCGCTTATGCTTTTGGCAGTGCTCGGGATGCGCCGTCGATGAACCCCAATGACCACGATGCTTACGAACTCGTCAACGCGCAAGCGGCGCCGGAACTGATCTTCGTTTGTGATCACGCCTCAAATGCGTTGCCTGAAGAATACGCGACGCTGGGCCTTGAGAGCGGACAGTTCAATCTGCACATCGCTTACGATATCGGCGCCGCCGACGTTACGCGCGCTATGGCCACCGCGTGCGGCGCGCCCGCTGTGCTGGGTCGCTATTCGCGCCTATTGATTGACCTGAACCGCGGCGCTGACGATCCAACTCTGGTCATGAAGCTGTCGGATGGCGAAGTCATCCCTGGCAATGCCACCGCTGGTCAACATGAAATTGCCAAGCGAATTTCGAAATTCTATTCACCCTATCACGACGCGATTGAAGCCCAGATAACACGGGCAAAAGCGCAATCGATTGTGCCCACCATTGTCTCGATTCATTCTTTCACGCCGTCGTGGAGGGGTATTGAACGGCCATGGCAGGTTGGTGTGTTGTGGTCCAAAAAAGATTCAAGGCTCGCCCGTCACCTGCTGAAATCCTTGCAGAACGAAGGCGACCTGGTTGTCGGCGACAATCAACCCTATTCGGGCGAACTTGACGGGGACTGCATGGCCCAACATGCGCTCGTCCATGGCTTCCCTCATGTATTGATCGAAATACGCCAGGACTTGATCGCGACCGCAGCCAGCGCCAAAGCCTGGGCCAACCGTCTGGTGCCGATTTTGAAAACGGCAATCGAGATTTGCAATCAACACGAACGGAAAAAAATGACTATGAACGACGCGATGCGCACAGAAATTGAAGCCGCAGTATTTCGCCGCCTGGTGGCGCATTTTCAGTCCCGAACGGATGTCCAGAATATCGATCTCATGAATCTCGCAGGGTTCTGCCGCAATTGCCTCGGCAATTGGTTCGAGGAAGCTGCAGCAGAGCGCGGATTGCAACTTTCGCGAGATGCCGCCCGCGAACGCATATACGGAATGCCCCAAGCCGAATGGAAACGGCGCTACCAGAAAGAAGCGTCCAACGAACAAAAGGCCGCATTCGACTTATCCCACAAGAATCACAGCTGACCACCGTTGATCGAATTGAGCGGGCCGACTAGGTTCCCCGCCCTCGCAGCTGTGTGTTCATCGTGTATGGGATTGGGGTTTCCGCCATGGCCAAAGCCAACTTTGCTAAAGATCAATTGAAATCCCTTGTCGAACGGGTGGAACGCCTCGAAGAAGAAAAAGCCGCGTTGAGTGGCGACCTAAAGGAGGTGTATGCCGAGGCCAAGGGCCAGGGTTTCGACACCAAAATCATGCGCCAAGTCGTCCGCCTGCGCAAAATGGAAAGTCACGAGCGCGAGGAGCGCGACGCGCTCCTCGATCTCTATTTGTCGGCGCTCGGCATGGCGAGTTAGCGCGAAGGTCTACGCCGCGCCTGCTTGTTGTTCGTCGATACCCATTTCGCGCAGTTTGCGATACAGCGTCGAACGGCCAATCCCCAGGCGGCGCGCAACTTCGGACATGTGTCCATCGTATTTCTCGATCGCAAAGCGAATGAGCTCATGCTCAATCTCTTCAAGCTTGCGCAAATGTCCGTCAATGCCGGTCACATTCACGCCCGTCTCGTGAACCAGATCAGCGGGCGCCGTGGCTTGGAGCCTGACCGGAGCAGCCATCGCCTCCGCCCGCAGGGTTGCGGCGGCTTCAAAGTCTTCGTCGCTATGTGAGGCTTGAACCGCGATCCCCAGTTGGCTGGCAATTTGCGGGAAATCTCCCGCATGCAGGCAACCCCCGTCGCACAACACGACGGCACGAAACACGGCATTTTCAAGCTGACGGATGTTCCCTGGCCAATTAAATTTCACCAGCATTTCCAGCGCTGTCTGTTCCAGGCCCACGATTTTTTTATTCTCTTCAACCGCAAACCGGCGAATAAACAATTCGGCCAGGCTTGCGATGTCTTCGCGCCGTTCACGCAAAGGCGGCAGCTGCATCGGGAAAACATTCAAGCGGTAGAAAAGGTCTTCGCGAAATTTGCCTTCAGCGACTTGCTGCTGAAGATTTCGGTTGGTTGCCGAAATCAGGCGAATATCGACCTTAACCGGCCGCTTCGCACCGACTGGGTCCACTTCGCCTTCTTGAATGGCGCGCAACAACTTCACTTGCATGTCGAGCCGGAGTTCGCCGATCTCATCCAAAAATAGCGTGCCCCCATGGGCTTCCTGGAATTTCCCGATGTGTTTGTCGACGGCTCCGGTGAACGCACCTTTCTCGTGACCGAACAAAATGCTTTCGATCAACGTGTCGGGAATGGCGCCGCAGTTGACGGCTATGAACGGTTTTCCAGCCCGGTCCGACGCGCCTTGAATGGCGCGTGCAAACACTTCTTTGCCGACGCCGCTTTCGCCTTCGATCAGAATTGGAATCTGTGATTGCGCGGCCCTGCCTGCCAGCCGCAAGACCTGGCGCATGGAAGGGCTTTCCGCGATCAAATCACTTAACGACAACCGGTTGTCGTGGACCTTTTTAAGGCGGTGGATTTCACCCGTCAGCGCTTTGACTTTGAGCGCATTCTGAATCGAAACCTGGATCCTCTCCGGGCTCGCCGGTTTGACCAGAAAATCATCCGCGCCCGCCCGCATTGCGGCAACCGCGATATCAACGCCCCCCTGCGCCGTGAGCACTATTACAGGCAAAGCCGGATGCGTGGGCCGCAACCCAGCCAGGACCGCAATGCCATCCATGCCAGGCATAACCATATCGAGCAGCACCAAACTGACTTTGGAACCTTTAGGTCCCGACAGAATATCGAGCGCCTCCTGTCCCGATGCCGCCGTCAGCACTTGAATGCCGCATTTCTCCACTTGCGCCTGAAGCAATCGACGCTGAGTTGGATCGTCATCCACGATAAGTGTCGTGTGCGCCATGAAGCCCTCTTTTTGTTTTGTGTGGTTCACCCCGGCACACCATGCGCTAAAGCCGGTAAAGGTCGATTTAAGCCGTGTCAGATTGGTTCAAATTTGGCTAATTTTAACCGTGCCTCAGGCACTCGTGTTGTGCTGATGCTACACGGGGCTGCTATTGTGAAGCGCAGCGGACACAATTGCTTGCAAGTGGCGGGATGTAATGAGAGTTTTAATTCGCATTTCTGATGTCCGGCTCGCGGGGGACGCTCTGTCAAAGGGGCGAGCGAATGGGGGCACCGGAAGGCTCATCGAGGGGGTGAAGCGCGGCGTGCGAGGCCTACAAGGCTTTGTACGCCGCTGCTGTTTTGTGGGTGCCGTGGCCTCGGTTTTGCCAGCGTGCTCGTATTTCGATGAAACCCTGCAAGTCAGCCCTTTTCTGCGCGAGCAAATCACCGGCGACACCTGGAACGCTTGCCTGGCGCGCGAGTATCAGACTCAAGCACGACTTCAGGTGCGCAGCGGCCGACAATGGCAGGCCGCAATCACATTGGCCACAAAGGGGCGACGGGCCCTGTTGGCTGAGTCCGTGGACCCAGAACCAGCCGCGCCAGCGTTAAGCCAACAAAGGGTGCAAATGTTGAATGCGCTCTCAAATCGTACGCAAAACCCGTGTGACTGTGCCAAAGTTCAAGGCCGCTACGACGGCTGGATCATAGCTCTGAACCAGGACCCTGGCTTGGATCAATCGCCATTTCCCGGCCCATTCGCTGACGCCGTCGCTTCGTGCACCAAACCGCGTTGAAGCAACACCGTGGCTCTGCCATACCTCCGGCGGCAACAAAATGACCGATGAACGAAATACCCTGGGCCGCAGGCTCAAACGCTATGCAAATGTTACAACAGCTATGGGTGGCGCGGCCGCACGAATGGCCGGTTCACGCATGCTTGGACTTGAGCGTGACGAAAAAGTGGAGGCCCATGAACTCAAATTGGCGCTGGGCAATCTCAAGGGTCCGCTGATGAAGGTCGCCCAGATGTTGGCGACCGTTCCAGATGTCGTACCGGCGAATTTTGCTGCCGAGCTTCAAACGCTGCAGACCCAGGCGCCGCCCATGGGCTGGCCATTCGTGCGCAGAAGAATGAGCGCTGAACTGGGACCCGATTGGGAAAAAAAATTCAAAACCTTTGAACATGAAGCCGCCGCCGCCGCCTCACTCGGCCAAGTCCATCGCGCCTGGCACAAGAATGGCCAGGCTCTCGCCTGCAAACTGCAATATCCGGACATGACATCAGCCGTCGAAGCAGATTTGGCGCAACTGAAGCTACTGTTTTCGATCTACAAGCGTATGGATCGCGCCATCGATCCCTCCGAAATCGCAAACGAAGTCGGCGCGCGGCTGCGTGAAGAGCTGGACTACAAGCGCGAAGCCGCACACATCGCCTTGTACCGGGCGATGTTGCAAGACGCACCTTCGATCCACGTGCCAAGCGTCGTCACAGAGTTGTCGACCGGCCGGCTGCTGACGATGTCGTGGGAAACCGGCCGCCCGATTCTCGAATTCAAAACCCAACCACTTGCCGACCGCAACACGATCGCCAAGACGCTGTTCAAGGCCTGGTGGCACCCTTTCAGTCACTACGCCGCCATTCACGGCGATCCCCATCTTGGCAACTATACAATCCGGGACAATCTTGAACTCAATCTCCTGGACTATGGCTGCATCCGCACCTTCAAGCCGAAGTTCGTAGGCGGCGTTATCGATCTCTACAATGCCCTTCTGACAGGCGATGAAGCCCGAGCGGTGCACGCTTACGAAACCTGGGGTTTTGTCGCGTTGAAGAAAGAAGTGATCGAAACACTCAACATTTGGGCACGTTTCATCTATGCGCCGTTGCTCGATGATCGTGTGCGCTCTGTGGCCAATGGGGTTGAGCCTTCGGCCTATGGTCGCAAGGAAGCTGCTAAAGTTCACGGTTTGCTGAACAAGCTCGGACCCGTCAAACTGCCGCGTGAATTCGTATTTATGGACCGTGCCGCCGTCGGCTTGGGCGCGGTATTTCTCCACCTGCAGGCGGAGCTGAATTTCTTCGAGCTCTTCAACGAGGAAATAAGTTCGTTTTCGCTTGCTGAAGTATCAAAGCGGCAAAAGGCGGCCTTCTCCGCTGCCGGTGTCCCTGGCGCGCAGTAGGAGCGAAAGTGGCGATACCATCGAACATCGACTATTGGACATTTTTTGCAGGCGAAGCCCAGCGCGGACACTCCCCGCTCTACGAGCGCCTGGCGCTTTTCATCCGCGAAGACGAAGAACTGCGTGCGATCGCAGCACAGGTACGCCCCGGACAACCGCAGGCAAATATTTTGTTCGGCGCGTTGCACTTCTTGCTTCTGAGCGGCATCTCCCATCCGCTGGCCGCGCATTATCCCAGTGTCGCTTACAACGGTCCCAAACATGGTGACCCGGGCGAACTCTTTCGCGACTTCTGCCGCACGCATAGAAATGAAGTTCTTCGTCTCGTAGAATCTCGCGTCACCAACACCAACGAAGTAGCGCGCTCGACGTGCCTTTATCCGGGCTTCGACTTAATCGCCCGCGAAACCGGACAAGACCTGCATCTCATCGAAATTGGGCCGAGCGCTGGATTCAACTTGAATTGGGATCGCTACCGCTACACCTTTCGCAATGGTGAAGAGAAACTGACACGTGGCCCGTCCGCGGCGCACCTGAATGTGGAAACGGAATTGCGCGGTGGACTGGCTCCGCCGCTTTTGCCTGTTTTTCCAAAAGTCTTGAGCCGCGTCGGACTCGAGTTAAATCCAGTAGACCTCAAGAATGAGCAAGACCGCTTGTGGTTGAAAGCGTTGATTTGGCCTGAACTATGTCCCCGTTTTGTAAGGCTCGAAAGCGCTATCGCTACTGCGCTTGAGCATCCGCAACGCATCCTGTCCGGTGACGCTCTTGAACTGTTGGAAGGTGTTGCCAACGCACTGCCTGCCGGCGGCGCTATTGTGATATATCACAGCCACGTGACATATCAGTTCAGCCAACCCATGCGCGCCCGGTTGAATGCAACGATTGAAAGCTTATCGAGGGTGCGGCCTATCTATCGCGTCTCGATCGAATGGGACGAAGGCGCTTATCCCGTGAATATCGGACGCTACGAAAACGGGATCAGCGACAAGCGTACAATTGCGCTTTGCGACCCCCATGGTACTTGGCTAGATTGGCGTTACCAATGACCGATGATCTGCTCGAAGAGTACGCGCCCGAGATTCCTGAGGGCTATGTGAGAATGAACTGGTTTCAAGGCTTCGGCCGGCAGATCGGTCCGCTCTATGAGCGCGTCAATGCCGACAAATCCTATACCCGCGCTTTTCTGGTCGGCGAGCCGCATACGAACGGCATGAAGAACTGCCACGGCGGCATGCTGATGGCATTCGCCGACATGGCATTGGGGCATGCCATTACACTTCATGCCAATCGCTATTGGGTAACAGTCCGAATGGTCACTGACTTCGTCGACGCGGCGCAGATCGGGGATTGGGTCGAAGGCTCAGGCAAGATTGCGGGTTGTGATGATGACATTTATACGGTCACCGGCCGGATTTGGAGCGCAGAGCGAACGATCATGACGGCAACAGGAATATTCAAAGCGCTTGGCGTGCGTCCGCCCAAGCGCCGGGCCTGATATGGCGAACGAACAGACCGGCAAAGGTCCGCTTGCCCGCTTCAATGGCGAAAGAGTGCCGGGTCCCGCTTGGTTTGAGCAAGCAATATCGGAGCAATGCGAAAGTGCTCAAGTCGAAGTGGCGGGCACGAACATTCACTATTTGCGCTGGGGTGATCGTCGGCGCCCGGGACTGTTACTGGTTCACGGTAACGCCGCGCATGCCTATTGGTGGAGCTACATCGCGCCCTTCCTGGCGCGCGATTACAACGTCGCCGCGATGGATTTTTCCGGCATGGGCGATTCCGGTCACCGGGCGCACTACACGATGGAAACCTTCGTAGACGAGCAACTTGCTGTAGCCCGTCATGCCGGAATGTTTGATCAGTTCGAACCGCCCGTCATCGTTGCACACAGCTTCGGCGGCTTTGTCACGATTCTGACTGGCGCCCTTCATGGCAGCAAACTTGCGGGAACAATTATCGTGGATTCGCCTGTCAATCCACCCGACCGCGATCACGGACCGCCTCACCGGGAGACCAGGCCACACCGAATTTATCCAACCATGGCCCAAGCCCTGTCCCGCTTTCGGCTGGGGCCAGAGCAGCCATGCGATAACGACTATATCGTCGACTTCATCGCCCGGCATTCGCTAAAGAAAGTCGAAGGTGGCTGGTCGTGGAAATTCGACCCGGCCATCTGGACGCGTTTTGATATTGCCGACGTGGCAACATTGCTGCGCTCAACGAAGTGCCGCATCGCGATCATGCGCGGCGAGATGTCGGTGCTCCTGCCGCCCGATGTTGGCGAATACATGTTCAATCTCCTGGGACGCGCCGCGCCGGTGATCGAGATCCCGCAAGCCCGCCACCACGTCATGTTGGACCAGCCTATCGCCTTCGTGGCCGCTCTGCGGGCTTTGCTTGCCGACTGGAATCACTCGCTCCCGACGCGTCGCTTTTGATGGCAGTCAAGTGTTCAGAAAGCGGAAAACGCGTCAAAACTGACGGTTGCCGCAAGTGAAACCGTTGCTATATTCCACCGCGAACACCCATATGCCTCCAAATCAGGGACAATCAAAATGGCCGCAGCCCCGCAAGCCTATAAGAAAGGCTCGCAAGACATCCGTGAGCAAACCTCAACCTTCTCTCTATTCTGGGGGCTGACGAAGTGGAGTATCATTGTCATTGTCGCGGTGATGGCACTGCTGGCATACCTGTTCACCTAACGTGATTGATTTGGTCCCCGGATCAAGCGGCCATCAAACAAATGCAGGTTCAATGAAAGTCGGTATCCCGAAGGAAAGGCGCGTGAATGAAACACGCGTCGCAGCGACACCCGAAACCGTCAGAAAACTGAAGGCGCTGGGGATCGATGTCTTGGTTGAATCCGGTGCAGGTGCCGCGGCTCATTTCGCCGACGCGGACTATGCAGCAGCAGGTGCGGAAATCTCCACCACCGCGCAGGCCCTGAGCGCTGACATCGTTCTGAAAGTGCAACGGCCCACCGAAGAAGAACTCACAGCCATGAAGAAGGGGACCATGCTGGCTGGGATCTTGGCGCCTTATGCAGACAAAGCGCTCGTCGCTCAATACGCGTCAGCCGGCGTCAACACGTTTGCCATGGAATTCATGCCGCGCATCACGCGCGCCCAAACGATGGACGTCCTCTCGTCGCAATCCAATCTCGCAGGCTACAAAGCGGTAATCGACGCGGCCTCCATTTATGGTCGCGCTTTTCCCATGATGATGACGGCGGCCGGGACAATCGCTGCCGCGCGTGTCTTGGTCATGGGCGTCGGCGTCGCCGGATTGCAGGCGATCGCCACCGCAAAACGCCTGGGCGCCATTGTCTCGGCAACCGACGTGCGTTTGGCCACCAAAGAGCAGGTGCAGTCCTTGGGCGGAACGTTCGTGGCTATAGAAGACGAAGAGACGAAACAGGCCGAAACAGCGGGCGGCTATGCCAAGGAAATGAGTGACGCTTACAAAAAGAAACAAGCAGCCCTCATCGCCGAAACAATCAAGAAGCAGGACATCGTGATTACAACGGCCCTGATCCCGGGCCGCCCTGCGCCTGTGCTGGTCACGGAAGAAATGGTGCGCACCATGAAACCGGGGTCCATCATCATCGACCTTGCCGCCGAGCAGGGCGGCAATTGCCCGCTCACGAAGCCAGGCGAAACGATTGAAGTCAACGGCGTCAAGATCGTTGGCGCGGTCAATTTGGCAGGCCGGCTTGCTGCAGACGCGTCAGCGCTCTATGCGCGCAACCTGCTCAATTTCTTGTCGCCATTGATTGATAAGACAACAAAAGCGCTCAAGATCGATTGGGCCGACGAGATTATCAAAGGCACCTGCCTGACCCGGGATGGCCAAATCATCCATCCAGCAGTCAAGGTCTGACGGAGACTCAAATGGAAGTGACCGACCCCTTCATCTTCAGGCTTTCGATTTTCGTGCTCGCGATTTTCGTTGGCTACTACGTCGTATGGAGCGTAACGCCTGCTCTGCATACACCGCTGATGTCGGTGACGAACGCGATTTCGTCGGTGATTATTGTAGGCGCCCTGCTTGCCGTCGGAGTCGATCTCATTGCGGCGGGCGAGGGTGGCTGGGTTTCCAAAGCATTCGGCGTCGCCGCTGTGGTGCTTGCCAGTGTCAACATCTTTGGTGGCTTTCTTGTAACCCAGCGCATGCTTGCGATGTACCGCAAGAAAGAAAAAAAGTGAGGCAGCGAGTGGCCGTTGACGGTGGAATTTCACTATCGGACGCTATAGCGGCCGGCCTTGCGGTCGTAGCGGCCGGCGAAATGTTTGCCGCGCGCTACTTCGCAAGCCTCGAAACTGCCCAGGCCCGCCTGATCTCATCTCTGCTGCTGTGGGAAGGCTTTGCCATGTTTGCCTGCGCCGGCATCCTCCATTTCCGTCAGGAATTTGGCGTCTCGACGATTGTTGCACTTATCGCCATCTGGATGGCCGGCGCCGGGATTGGATTGCTCCGCGCGGGCTTCTTTGACGCGCCACCCAAATGAATTTTACTCGAGTTCGAACATGAACCCCAACCTCGCCGCCGTGCTGTATCTGGTTTCCGGAGTGCTGTTCATTTTAGCTCTGCGCGGCTTGTCGAACCCGGAGTCCGCGCGCCAGGGCAACAGGGCCGGTATGTTGGGCATGGTCATCGCAATTGCCACCACTCTGGCCGTCGCAAGTCCCGCCGACGTCATGACTTGGGGTCTCATCATCGGCGGCATGGCTTTGGGCGGATCGATCGGCGCACTAACCGCGCGCCGCATCGCCATGACGCAAATGCCTCAGCTGGTCGCGGCCTTTCATAGCCTCGTCGGTCTGGCTGCCGTCTTCGTTGCCGCCGCAGCACTCTACGCGCCGCAAGCGTTCCACATCGGCGAACCCGGCAACGTGCACATGCAATCGCTGATTGAGATGTCTCTGGGCGTTGCCATCGGTGCCATCACTTTTTCGGGTTCAATCATCGCCTTCGCCAAGCTCAACGGAAACATGTCCGGTGCGCCGATCATCCTCCCGGCCCGTCACGCGATGAACATCTTGATTTTCGTCGCCATTATTGCGCTGATCGTTCTGCTGGTCACAAGTCATGGCGCCGACACTTGGACCTTCTGGGCGATCACGATCCTCTCAATCACCCTGGGCGTTACGCTCATCATTCCCATCGGCGGCGCCGACATGCCGGTCGTCGTCTCGATGCTCAATTCCTATTCGGGATGGGCCGCTGCTGGCATCGGCTTCACACTTGAAAACACAGCATTGATCATCACCGGCGCGCTCGTTGGTTCGTCGGGTGCCATCCTCAGCTACATCATGTGCAAGGGCATGAACCGCTCCTTCATCTCTGTAATTCTGGGAGGGTTTGGCGGCGAAGTCGCGGGTCCGGTTGGCAAAACCGAAACCCGTCCCATCAAGCAAGGTTCAGCCGAAGATGCAGCCTTCATCATGAAAAACGCATCATCGGTAATTGTCGTGCCCGGCTACGGCATGGCCGTCGCTCAGGCTCAGCATGCCCTTCGTGAAATGGCTGACAGGCTCAAAAAGGAAGGCGTGAAGGTCTCTTACGCCATCCACCCGGTTGCAGGCCGCATGCCTGGCCACATGAACGTCCTCCTCGCCGAGGCCAACGTTCCCTATGACGAAGTCTTCGAACTCGACGACATCAACAGTCAGTTTCCCATCGCCGATGTCGCCTTTGTGATTGGCGCCAACGACGTCACAAATCCAGTCGCCAAGACCGATCCCAAATCGCCGATCTATGGCATGCCTATCCTCGACGTCGAAAAAGCAAAAACTGTGTTGTTCATCAAGCGTGGCATGGGCTCTGGCTATGCCGGCGTTGAAAACGAACTCTTCTTCCGCGACAACACGATGATGCTCTTCGGCGACGCCAAGAAAATGACCGAAGAAATCGTCAAGGCTCTGGGATGAGCGTCTGCATACGGCAAGCCGACATCGAGCGTGATCGTTTGGCGCTACAGAGCTTCATCCTGGGCTCCAATACTTACGAGGCGCAGTTCGAATCCGATCGCCGTCTGGACGCCGCCGTGGGAGAGGAATTTTTGCCCGAACTCGTTGAGCGCGCGACAACGAAACAAGGCCGTATCTTCGTTGCTGAAGACGGAAACGCGCTCCTCGGCTGGGCCGTCTGCTACGTCGAACAGGAAGAAACCTATGTAAAACCGGAGGAACGCCCCTACGGCTTGGTCGCCGAACTCTTTGTCGTCGAAGCCGCGCGCGGCCGCCACGTCGGGCGATCCTTACTGAAATCTTGCGAGGACCATTTTCGAACGCTTGGGCTGAAATTCGTCCACATCGGCGCCTTGAGCCCCAACACGCGCGCCGTGAACGCCTATTGTGCGGCCGGTTATGCTAGCCACGCTGTTAACCTCCGTAAGTTATTATGATTGCATGGCCTTCGCTGCTGACATGATGCTGGCAAAAGGCTAGACAATAGACGCGACCGCTCATCAAGGGACTTCTCGCATGAATTCGCGCCACCTCTTTCTCACTTCCGTGATTGGAGGGTTTTTGCTTCTAGCGGCATGTTCCAACCCGTTTGCGCCAACATCCGGCGAGTCATCCACCCCCGAAGTCTCCCCCGAAGTGAAAGCGGCCATTGAGCAATACGTAGCCAAAGTGAACGCTCATGACGCAGAGGGCGCGGGTGACCTGTACTCCGACGAGCAGGATTTTCAGTGGATCGTAAATGGACGCGTGGAGTACGAAACGCGCACGGCCGCCATAACCGGCCTCACCAATTTCTTCGGCGGGTTCCCGGAGTCACATTTTGAGGCCTATGAAGTAAAAGTCTCGATGTTGAGCGACGAATCGGCAATCGCGACCTTCAAGTTCACTCAAACCGTTGCTGCCAACGGTCAAGCTTCGCTCAAATCGGAAGGCATCATGACGTTGGCCCTGGCCGATCGAGGCGACGGTTGGAAAATTGTGGTGGGCCACCGCAGTGCCGCCACGTTTTCCCACTAACCATAACTTCGCCAAGCCCAACACGATTTTTTGAGGTGTTGCTCTCGCCCTGTCCGGCGTGGTTCTGTGGCTGCGGGGTAGTGAGTGAATGGGCAACGCAGTTCTTGAACTTGAAGGTGTCTCAAAGCGCTACGGCGATTTCCTCGCCGTTGATCGCATTAGCTTTTCTGCGCCAAAAGGCCAGATTGTGGGCCTCTTAGGCCCAAACGGTGCCGGTAAGACGTCGACCTTGCGCATGATCCTGGGAATTTCCCCTCCTAGTGAAGGCCGCATTTCGATCTTTGGCAAGCAACCTGGCAGGTCTGTTCAGAGCCGGATCGGCTATTTGCCCGAGGAGCGTGGCCTGTACAAGCGCATGACCGCGTTCGACACCATCGTCTATTTCGCCAAACTCAAGGGACTATGGAGCAGACGCGCACGGCGCCGGGCAAACGAACTGCTCGCCGAATTTGGACTGTCTCACGTCAAAGACCGCCGCATCGAAGCGCTGTCCAAAGGCATGGCGCAAAAAATCCAGCTTGCCACCGCCATCGCCCATGAACCCGAACTCGTGATCCTGGACGAGCCATTTTCAGGCCTTGATCCTATTAACCAGAATGAGCTCGAAGCCGCTATCCGCAGATTGGCCGCGAGTGGGAAAACAATACTGTTTTCAACCCACACCATGAGTCACGCCGAACGGTTGTGCGACCGTTTCGTCATTCTAGTCAAAGGCGCCAAGGCCTTCGACGGCACACTCGCTGAGGCCCGCGCTGTCGTCCCCCGTACCGTCAAACTCGAATCGCAAAGCGATTTGAGTTTTCTCGAGGGATTGAACGGTGTGACAAAAGTCGTTCCACCCCATCCCGGCACCCCGCATTGGGAAATATTTCTGTCAGTGGGCACCGACCCACAGTCCGTTTTGGCTGCCTGCTTCGAGCACGGGGTCAAGCTGACACGCTTTGATACCTCGGCACCGCCATTGCATGAGATATTTGTCTTCCTCGCAGGCGGCAATGTGGAAGGACTTGAGCCATGAGGCGCGTGTGGCTTATCGCCTGGCATGGCTTTGTGCAGCACGCGACCTCGCGCCCATTCTTGCTCGGGGTCTTTTTGCCGATGTTCTACCTGTTGCTGGTCGGTTGGGTCCCCAACGCTTCACAATCTCAACTGGCGTTGCTCGGATCGCCGATCCGTCATTTTGCGGTGATCGACAAAACCGGCGCAATTTTGCCCGTGGTCGATGCAGCCTTGGACAACGACCGCTCGGCACGCGCCCTTCTGGCGCTGACGAATTATGCTGATGAACATGCCGACAAAGATCGATTGCGCCAGGGCGATCCCAAACTCGCCAAGTTCCTGCTGGAAGGCGATCCCGACAGCCCCCGCGCCATCGACGAGTTGAGCGCGCAGGGCGGAGCTATCTCAACTTTCATTGCCCTGCGCCCGTATCTCAAGCCTGGGGCGCCGCGTTTCATCGAGCCACCCACGCGGTTCTTTCGCATCGACTTGCCCGAAGAAATTCTGGCCAGCGACGATCTCCTCAAGGCCGCACAACCTTATTTGTCGGCCAAACAGCTCGTCCGTGGTCCGTTCGGACCGGTGCACCTGTGGGCCATTCTGATTGTTCCAAAAGAGTTCTACGACGGCACTGAGCGCGCCACCTATCTGTCCGACGATCTCACCCGGCCGTTCCTGCGTGACCTACTGCGTACGGCACTCGATAAGGAACTCAAGCGTAAGAGTGGCGAGGCGCTCTCGCTCACGCCTCAGTCGATCACCCAACTTCTCGGCACGGCACGCGAGATGCAATCGATCGATCCTGATCCAGAACATCTGGGTGCAGTCACCGGGTTACGCCAGATTCGCGTCCTCGGCGCCAACATTGTCTACTTCATGCTGTTCTTTGCTTTGTTCATGACAGCGAACATGGTGGTGATGGCGCTGGTAGAGGAAAAGAGCAACCGTGTCGCCGAATTGCTGCTCTCTTGTGTGCGTGCGGAAACCCTGATGGCCGGAAAATTAATCACCGGGCTCTTGCTCGCGCTTTTTCTGGTCGCCGTTTGGGTCACCACCGTCCTTGGAACTGTGGACATATTTTTCCCGGCGGCAAAAGTGATCGTCAGCGAGTTGAGCAAAAACATTTCCGGCGTCGGTCAAGTGTTCCAGCTAACGGTATTTTTCGCTCTGTCATATCTCACCGTTGGCGCGTTCTTTTTGGCTGCAGGAAGTGCCGCCAACTCTATCAGCGACGCGCAAGCCGTTGTGGCGCCGGCAACGCTTATAACGATGCCCATCTGCATGTTGCCCTTAGCCGTCGCCTACGCCCCCGACAGCCTGTTTGCGCGCTTTGCCTCTTACGTGCCGTTCTTCTCACCTTTTACGATGATGGTGCGCTCGCTCAGCTCGCCTGAAGGCATCGACGTCCTGGGAGCGCTTGTGGTCAGCCTTTTGACCCTGTGGTGGCTCATACGTCTCGTCGCGAGAGTTTTCCGCGCCAATCTGCTCAGACCCGACTCTCCAGCCACCTTCTTCGGTTTCCTGCGTGATCTTTGGCGCGCCCCTCAGCGCGGCTAAAACAAAAAGGGCTGCACGTTCTATCGAACCGCAGCCCCGGGAACGAAATCTCAATCTGGATTATGGACGGCCCGGCCTGACAACCTTGGGCGTTTTGGGCAGCAAACCTTCGCGCTGCAACTTCTTGCGATGCAGTTTGCGCGCGCGGCGAACCGCCTCAGCTTTTTCACGGGCCCGCTTTTCGGATGGCTTTTCGAAGTGATTGCGCAGTTTCATCTCGCGGAACAGGCCTTCGCGCTGCATTTTCTTTTTAAGCGCCTTCAAAGCCTGGTCGACATTGTTGTCACGCACGACGATCTGCAAGGAAACCTCCGGGTCGGATGCCATAAGAAATAAAGGGCGAGCCCGGCGGGGCCAACCCTTGCAAGAGGGCGGGTAGTTACCAGACCAATGCGGCACTGTCCACCCTTGCAGGGTGCGGCGGCGCGGCTCATATCAGGCGCATGACGATCCGGAAAATCGCACGAATGGGCCACCCCGCGCTCGGTCAACGCGCCGAGCCCGTGACCAATTTACATGACCCTGAACTGCGCCGCCTGGTCGAAGACATGGTCGAGACCATGATCGACGCCAATGGCGCAGGCCTCGCAGCACCCCAGGTGCACGAAGCCATTCGCCTGGTGATTTTTCAGGCACCCACCGGGCGCTCCGATCCGGGCCTGGCCCAAGCCGAAGCTTTCGACCACTTTGCGCCTCTGACCGTCCTTGTGAACCCTGTGATCGAATTTCTGGGTCCCGAAAAGGAGGGGGGCTGGGAAGGCTGCCTCTCTGTGCCCGGTTTGCGCGGCTGGGTGGAACGCGCCGCCCATATCCGCTATCGCGGCCTGGGCCTTGACGGTAAAACAATCGAACGCACCGCCAAGGGATTTCACGCCCGCGTTGTCCAGCACGAGTGCGACCACCTTGACGGCATTCTCTACCCGCAACGCATGACCGACATGACCAAACTTATCTTCGAGAGCGAGACGAAACATTGGCTCGAGCAAAACGAATAAACAAAAAACCGGCCGCCACCCACAGCGAATCCCTGCGCGAGAAAATCCTGCGCGAGGCGCTGCCCCATGTCGCCTTCGACGGTTGGACCGACAAGACCCTGAAAGAGGCGGCCGAGCGCGCCGGTGCCGACGACGCGGAACTCAAGGCGGCGTTCCCGCGCGGCACGCCCGATGCCTTGCTGTACTTTTCAAGCGAGGCCGATAGTAGAGCCGAGGAAATTGTTCAAGAAGCCGATCTGAATTCCATGAAGGTCCGCGAACGCATCACCTTCGCCGTACGCACCCGCATCGAAGCGCTCACCGCCCACAAGGAAGCAGCCCGCCGCGGTGCCGCCGTCTTCGCGTTGCCGCAACACGCGCTCGACGGCGCCACTTGCGTCTATCGCACTTGCGACATGACCTGGCGCGCCGTCGGCGACACCTCGGCCGATTTCAATTTCTACACCAAGCGCGCGCTGCTCGCCGGCGTCTACACCTCGACGATGCTTTATTGGTTTGCCGACAACAGCAATGACGCCGAAGACACCTGGAAATTCCTCGACCGCCGCATCGCCGATGTGATGCAAATCGAAAAGGTCAAATCCGCCGTTCTCAAAATGGCGGGCTCCCTTCCCAATCCGCTGACGATATTGGGCGCACTGAGGTACCCTCGGCGTTGAGTTCCGGAAAAAGGCTTCCATCATGAAGTTCATCGCGTCCGTTGTGCTCGTTTTACTCGTCGCCACCACCGCCTTTGCGGCCGGGGAAGAGAAACCATTCCTCCGCAAAGCAACTGTCACGCTCCTCGGCTACGATCCAGAGCGTTCGATCACCAGCCAATGCGAAGCCCACGCAAACTCGGCGCGCATCGTTCGCATTGCCGTCTTGAAGAAACAAGACTTCGAAGGCCGCTTGCAGACCTATCTCATTGTTGCTGGCACGACCGGTGCTGCACGCGAAATTTGCCCGTCCTCCGCCGCCCCGGAAAAACTTCCGCCTTTTATCAAGCCCGGCGAATCATTGAGCATCGGCGAGTGCAAATCCGCGTCCACATTGTTGCGCGGCAAGTTCAAAGCGCTAGTCAATGCCCGCATCGAAAACGACCACCCGGATCTGACGGCGGGATATTTGCAGGGCATCGCAGAAGTGTTGTCACCACTCCCAGCAGCCTGCGAGCCGTTCGAGCAGGAATGGGCCGCGCTCTCCACCGATCACCTGCTCTTATCGCGACAGGCCGTCTACACCCGTGCCCAACGCCCGTGCAGTTTGTGGCGCGCCGCTTTTTATGGCGAACTCAAAAAGGCATCCGCCACCGGCAAAGCCAAAGGCCGCACGGCAGGGCTAAAATACTTGCAGTTCCGTCCCATGCTGGCGCTCGAGGGCTCCAAGCATCACTGCAGCGATGCCATCGGTCTCAGCACACAACTCGCCACATTCGAAGTCACCCGCATCGAGATTGAGGCAACCGCAAGAGAATAGAAAGTTTCTGTTGGTGTCAGGTTTGGATCATTGCCACCACATTCGAGATGCTGGATGGTATTGAAGATCGTGCGCGATCCATTTTCGTTTTGTTGGCGGAGGATTAACACGTACCTGACCCCATTTTCGGAGCATATTCGCTCAGCCCCAAGCACCGGGGCCAGCCATCGCAGACGCCACCTGGGAGCGTCGGCATCCTGCCGGCCCTTGCTTCTCCTTTTGCTTCCTCATGCCCCAGCTCGCGTCGAGTTCCGGGCCGCAAATCCGAGACGCCAGTTGAAAACCAGCCGAACCTGCGATAATCTCGCGCCGCGGCTAGGGGAATAGGTATCATGTCCCCTTGCTCCGCATTGGCGTCGCGTGATGCAGGGACATGCGGGGGCGAACTATCTGCCGCTGATCGCCTCGAACCGCATCGGGCGCGAAGTGGGCGAGACGTGCGAGATCGATTTTTACGGCACCTCGTTCATCGCGGGGCCGACGGGCGAGATTTTGGCCGATGCGGGACGCGATGGGCAAGCCGTGATCACGGCGAGCGTCGATCTCGATGCAATTGCGGTAGCGCGCAATTCGTGGGGATGTTCCGCGACCGGCGGCCGGAGTTGTATGGCGCGGTGATGACGCTGGATGGGGTGAGGGGGTAGGGGCTCCCACTCTTTCTTGGGAGAAAGTTAAACTGACCCCGCGTTTTCTAGAAAATTGTCTAGGCGGATAACGCTCGACCGGCAACCACCGCGCCGTAAAGGAAGAAAGCTGTCGGATAGAAATGGGCAAGTTTGAATAAGTTGGGCCAGGCAGTTACAAACTCCTGCTTGAGCAGCGATAGCAGTGCGTCTGGATTTCGCAGTCCGAGTGCCGCCAACTGGAAGGGCTGCGAAAGGTTCTCCAGCGTTTGATCTGCGATGGCAACAAAGACCTCACGTGATGGGTTTTGCAATATGGCCACGACATCGTCGTAATGAACAGCGATAGAGAAGGTCACCATGGCGGCGACTGGCGGAATGACACCCAACCAGGCAAATCCGCGCACTTCCCTCGCAATAAAAATGCGGTTGGCCAGGAAACATATGGGCACAAGGCGGATGAAAAATGCGACCGAGTCATCGACCAAGATGAGCAGCCAACGCAGGACATCGTTCACCGATTCAATCGGAGGTGTCACCAGTTTGATGCCGAGAAATTCTGTGGCAGGGGGACTTGAAGCCAGGATTGTGACACTCGACAGCATGAAAGCACCGCTAAGGCCGGCTGCAGCCACGACCGAATACCAGAGAGCTGGCATAGCCCTCCGCTCCGTGACCAAGGCTTTGGCAGATTTTGCTGCATAGAGTGCGACAATACCCGCAATGATGATCGCGGCTACTGCAAGCACCACTACCGCGAGCACGAGCCCAGCGATAATTACTACGATCCAGTAAAGGATTGTTGGTATAATTGGTAAAAGCAAATATCCAATAAGATCTATAATGGGTTGTAATTCTTTATTTTCCTTGGTCATTTCTTTTCCTCGAAGGCAACCGTGCGCATCTCGACACCTAGAACCCGTCGTGTCGCCGTTGTGCACTGACTTCACGGCGACAACGGTTTGCGTCGAACACGGAAATACTCTGCATCCACCGGCTTCCGCTTTTGGCCTTTGCCCGCTGGATCACATTGAGGCAGTAGGTGGCGTCGGGTGTTTCCGGAAGTGGCCGTGCTGCCTCATCGCGGGAATTGAAATTGGGTGGTGCCGTTGTGTCGGGGGAAGTTTGTGATGGCGCAGGTGAATCGCGGCCAGTGGTGCAGCGTAATATGCCGGCCTCGTAATCGTACTCCGCATAGTCTTCGTCGGCGCAGCACCAAAAAAGCTCTCCGTTGCGTTCCACACAACGTCCTCTGCCGTCATTCCGATCATTGCAATCGCCGGTTAGAAGTCGCTGTATTGTCTGGGGCACCACCATGCAATTGCCGTCCGGCGAATCGGCGAACCCGTTATGCTTTTCCCGTGCAGCATCGCGCGCTTCATCCTGCGGCGCTTGTACGCACTGGGTTCGCTCCTTTTCCTTCAGACGCGCCTTCTCTGCGCGGTCCGCTTCCGCTGCGCGTCCAATCTCAGCACGCCTGAAATCTTCAATCTGCGTCGCAATCTAGGCATCGATTTCGGCAGAATTTGAGCGGTAGTAGACGACCAGTCCGATTGCTGCCACCCAAAGTACGGCACCCCACCTCAATAGTCTGTTGTTCATGCCCCCAAGCCTCGGCCCCATTAAGGCTGCTTGGTGCACTATACACGACTGCAAAGAGCGTGAAACCTTTTTCCCAGCGACTGCTAGATCAGTGCGGATTTGGAGTAAGGCTGCGCCGCTGGACTTCCAGGGAAAGCGGCGACAGCTTACATTTTCCTGATTGCCGGGCTCATTGGATGGCGATTTGACGACAGCGTTCAATTGAAATGCGGCTGCAGGTTCGCACCAGCACGGGGTGAGAGGCAGGTCCATGCCAATCAAAATTGGCTGCATGGTTCGTGTCAGGATTAACGCCCGCGCGCCAGCGCCCTGGCCGATACCGCGCCGCTCACGCACTCTATGAATAGCCATTTCCACCCTAAATCTCTGGCGATTTTTTATGTGCGGCAGACTCGCCCGGTGTGATAGACTTCACTTCATGTCGGCACCCCGCATCATTTCAGATCCTCGTATCATGACGGGCAAACCCGTCATCGAGGGAACGCGCATTACCGTCGAGTTGATATTGACCCGGCTGGGCGAAGGCCGATCCGTCGTGGAGATCGTGGAAGAGTATCCCCACCTTTCCAACGAACAGGTTGAGGCGGCCATTGCCTACGCGCTAAATCTTGTACAGTCCCCGCGAGCAGCGGAATAGCGCTTGCGCATTCTAGTCGATGAGAACCTGTCCCCGGTGATCGCCGCCGCATTGCAAGCAGCAGGACACGACGTACTCATGGTCATTGCCGCCATGCCTGCTGCGCCCGATGACGACGTGGTGAAACTGGCAATCGCCGACGCGCGCGTACTTGTCACTGAAGACAAGGATTTCGGAGAACTTGCGTTTCGGGATGGTCACCGGTTGCCGGGAGTGATCCGCCTTGTCCTGCCCGGCTGCAGACCTGCGGAAAAAGCCGTGCGCTTGTGCGAGGTGCTTGCTAGCGAAGGCGGGTCGGTATTAGGGCACGCCTTGGTCGTCGAAACGGATCGTATCCGTTCAAGAGCATTGCCGTAGCCGCTATGACCTCGCCGCAGAGCTGAAGCCCGCGTCGAGCGTCGGCCAGGCCATCGGCGAGACGCATCGGCGCACCATGAGCCTCGTCAATGCGCGCGCGCCACGCCTTCGTTCATCACTTCGGCTTTTGGCGTGTAGTCAACGCTGGTCGCATAAATATCCAGCACCTTTTGATAGAAGCGCCGCTCCGAAGAACGGATGTCGCGGACGCGCTCCAGCAATTCGTCGAAATAGTCGGTGTGACCCTTGCCGGGTGGGTTTTTCAGACGCTCGTCATCCAGGGTGAAACCCTTCACCAGGAACTCGCTCAAGCGGGCCGTCGCCCATTGGCGAAACTGGGTGCCGCGAAGGCTGCGCACACGGTAGCCGACGGCGAGGATGGCGGGCAGATTGTAATGCTCAATATCGCGGGCGACTTCGCGGGCACCCTCGTGGCGAACTATTCGGAATTTCCGAATAGTTGCCGCTGCGTCCAGTTCACCCTCGGCGAAGATGCCTTTCAGATGCTCGTTCACGGTGGGTACCGAGACTTGAAACAGTTCGGAGATAAGCGCCTGCGTCAACCAGATTGTTTCGTAGTCGAACCGGCACTGGATGCGCGTGCGCCCATCTTCTGTCTGGTAGAGGATGATGCTGGATGAGTTGTCAGGTATGCGTAGTTCCTAGGCAGCAAATAAAAAGCAGGCATTGTTTCCCGCAACCCAACCGCCTCACCCTTCAGGCCGCATCCCCAACGGATAGAGCCGCGTAACGTGCCCCATCTTGCGGCCCGCGCGCGCCTCGCCTTTGCCGTAATGATGCACCGCCGTTGCCGGTTCCGCCGCAAGCGTGGGCCAATTGTCGATCTCATCACCCAGCAAATTCGTCATCACCGCATCGCAATGCCGCGTCGTGTCCCCCAAAGGCCAGCCGCATACAGCGCGGATGTGCTGCTCGAACTGGCTCACCGCGCAGGCGTCAATCGTCCAGTGCCCGGAATTATGCACCCTGGGCGCGATCTCGTTGACCAGCAAGCGCCCGTCGCGCGTCTCGAACATCTCCACCGCCATCACGCCCACATAGTCGAATGCGTCCAGCAATTTTTCGGCGATCTGCACAGCCTCGCTCTTCAAGCGCGCCGCAGCTTTCGCCGGCGCCAGGGTTGTGCGCAAAATATGGTTCTCGTGCCGGTTTTCGACCAGGTCGTAGCAGGCCGTCTTTCCATCCACGCCTCGCGCCGCCACCACCGAAAGCTCGCGCGTAAAATCGACAAAGCCCTCCAAAATGCACGGGACCCGTTTCAACTCGTCCCACGCGCCGGCCAATTGGTCCGCCGCGCGCACGATGCGTTGCCCCTTGCCGTCATAGCCCAGCCGCGACGTCTTCAGCACCGATGGCACGCCCACCAGCGACAGCGCCACTTCAAGGCTCGCCGGCGAATCGATCAAGGCAAAGGGCGTCGTTGCAATGCCCACGCGGCGCGCGAACGACTTCTCGGAAAAGCGGTCCTGAATAATCGACAGCGCTTTTGGGTTCGGTTGCACCGACTTCAAGGCGCTCAACACTTTAGCCGCATCGCCCGGCACATTCTCGAATTCATACGTGACGACATCGACGCTGCGCGCGAACTTCTCCAAAGCTTGCGTGTCGCTATAGTTCGCCACCACATGCGCGTCGCAGACCTGAAACGCCGGGCTGTGGGCGTCGGGCGAATAGATCGCGCATTTCAGTCCCCGCCGTGCCGCCGCCAGCGCCAGCATGCGCCCCAGCTGCCCGCCGCCCAAAATACCGACAGTTCCACCAGGCCCGACTGGGTGCATGAGATCAGCGTCCATGGTCCTCATCGAACGCCGTCTCCGGCACTTCTGCCGTTTGCCGCGCGCGATACCCCTCAAGTCGTTTGGCAAGGTCCGGGTCGTTGAGCGCCAGAATCGCTGCCGCCAGCAGGCCCGCATTCTTGGCCCCCGGTTTACCGATGGCCAAAGTCCCAACCGGCACCCCACCAGGCATTTGGACAATCGACAACAAACTGTCGAGCCCGTCCAATCCCGTCGAGGGAACCGGCACGCCCAGCACCGGCAGGGTCGTCATCGACGACGTCATGCCCGGCAGATGGGCCGCCCCGCCTGCGCCGGCTATGATCACCTGAATGCCGCGCGCCTTCGCACCTTTGGCATAGGCGAATAGCCGGTCGGGCGTGCGGTGCGCAGACACTACCCGCACCTCGTGCCGAACGCCCAGTTTATCCAGAATTTCGGCGGCTTCCGACATGACCGTCCAATCAGACCGGCTGCCCATGATAATGCCGACATTCGCAGAGCCGCGTTCGTTGGCTGATGATGAGATTTTTTTGGCCATGGCGGCCATGTGCATCCTTGTGGTTGCCGGTGGACGAGATTTCAACAAGAAGCGCCGAAGTATAATGCCCCTGAGCGCCCGAGTGAAACCCAGATGTCAGTCATTATTAAGCATTTGGTCGCAGTTTCGGCTTTAGCGATTCGATGGGCGCCAAATGCGGTGCGTTTCGATATGCTTGGAGCAAGATGAAGATCTCGGGCACCAGACCAGGAACTGCCGCCGGCGCCACCGGAGTGCAAGCCTATGCCTCGGTGCAGCGCGCCACCGCTACGAAAGCCGTTACTGCGGCTGGCGCCACCGCCGATGTCTCATCGGTCTTGGGCATCCCCGAGGTCGAGTTCACCCCCGCCGTCCGCGACGCGATTGTTACGCTCATGGCCGAAGTCGATCGTTTGCGCCAAGACTTGCAGCATACACAGGAGCGCCTGGAATCGGTTCAAGCCGTGGCCGATCAAGACAGTCTCTTGCCGCTTTTGAACCGCCGCGCCTTCGTTCGCGAGATGTCGCGCATCATTTCATTCGGTGATCGCTACGACCTTTCGGCCAGTCTGATCTATTTCGATTTGGATGGCTTCAAAACCGTCAACGACACCCACGGCCATGCGGCAGGCGATGCGGTGCTCAAGCATGTCGCCAATCTGCTCATTGAAAATGTCAGAGAATCCGATGTCGTGGGCCGCTTGGGCGGCGATGAGTTTGGCGTCATCCTGCCCAAAGCCGGCAAGGACCAAGCCGAAAAGAAAGCGCGCGCTCTGTCCGGGCAACTCGCATCGAAGCCCTTTCAGTGGGACGGCAAGCCGCTAAATCTTTCGGTCGCATTCGGCATTCATCAATTTCAAAAAGGCGAAAACCCCGACGCCGCCATGGCCGACGCCGACCGCGCAATGTACGCAGCCAAACGCCGCAAGCCTTAGCTCAAGCAATGATATCGGGAACAATCTCGCTCTCGATCCGCGTGATTAAATCGCGCAGCATCAGCTTGCGCTTCTTCAGCCGCCGCATCAGCAATTGATCAATGGCCACCGACGCGACAATCGTCTGTATCTCAACGTCGAGGTCACGATGCTCCTGACGCAGCTCAGAGAGCTTCAGCAGGGTTGCTTTGTCAGCGCCGTCCGGTGGCGCAGCCTCTCCCGCAGGTTGGCTCCCGCCAACGAGTGTCAAGAGGGGACTTTCGGGTCCCCCGCCGTCTTTGGAAAATCCCATGACTCACTTTTCACTTATTGGGGAACTCTATCACAAAATGCTGCATTTGTCTTTCGCAACCGCGAACTGAAATTCAAAAATCGCAGCAATTTCAAACATAAAGCGCGCAGCAAGGGGCGAATTGTCGTTAAGACATTATTTGCGAATTGCCAAACTTACCGCTGACAAGCGCAAGATTCTATGATTCAATCCGACTCTCTAAACACGGAGGCAGGTACATGGGCCTAGACTCGCATATCCAGGAACTGGCGGATAAGCACCACAGACTCGATTCACAAATCCAAGACGAGCAGCACCGTCCCCTCCCGGACGACTTGATGCTCGCAGAGCTAAAGAAGCGAAAGCTTCGACTAAAAGAAGAAATAGAGCGCCTTCGAATAGAAATAAACTAGCCGGCGCAAAAACTCTCTGATCCTCGAAACTAACAAGCGCAGCAACTGGTAAGACGCCGGCGATGAAGCGCTGTCATCAGATGATGTCTCCCGGACGGCAAAGTCCGGGGGGCAACATTTCATTCAGACCTTTTCGCGCAACTTGAATTTCTGGATTTTGCCCGTCGATGTCTTGGGCAATTCACAGAACACTATCGTGCGCGGCACCTTGTAAGTTGCAATCTGGTTGCGGCAAAAGGCGATGATCTCGTCTGCCGAAGCCGTCGCGCCGCCTTTGAGCTCGACGAACGCGACCGGCGTCTCGCCCCATTTTTCGTCCGGTTTGCCGACAACCGCGGCCAGGCTGATGGCCGGATGCTTCATCAGCACGTCTTCCACTTCAATCGATGAAATATTCTCGCCGCCCGAAATGATAATGTCCTTCGACCGGTCTTTAAGCTGGATATAGCCGTCTGTGTGCCAGACGCCCAAATCGCCTGAATGAAACCAGCCGCCCTTGAAAGCCTCGGCGCTCGCATTTGGATTCTTGAGATAGCCTTTCATCACCACATTGCCGCGGAAGAACACTTCACCCATCGTCTCGCCGTCGCGCGGCACGTCTTCCATGGTCTCAGGGTCTTTGACCGCCAGCGCCTCCAGCACCGGATAGCGCACGCCCTGGCGCGCTTTGATCTTCGCGCGCTCCTCGCCGGGCAGGGCGTCCCATTCGCGATGCCACGCGTTCACAACCGCAGGCCCATACGTCTCTGTCAGTCCATAAACGTGATGCACCTGGAAGCCCGCCTCTTCCATCCGCGCCAGAGTTGCCGCCGGTGGCGGGGCTGCTGCCGTCATGAACTCAACGCGGGTCTTTAGCGCTTTGCGTTCGCCGTCGCTCGCGTTGACAAGCATGCCCATCACAATCGGCGCCCCGCACATATGCGTCACGCCATAGCGCGCGCAGGCATCGAACATGTTGGCCGCCGTCACCCGGCGCAAACACACATGCGTGCCGGCGACGACCGAGATCGTCCAGGTAAAGCACCAGCCATTGCAATGAAACATCGGCAGCGACCACAGATAAACCGGATGCGCCCGGATCGATGCCGCAATCACATTGCCCAGCGCCAGCAGATACGCGCCGCGTGAATGAAACACAACGCCCTTGGGGTTGCCCGTAGTGCCGCTGGTGTAGTTCAGCGAAATCGCCTGCCACTCATCCTCCGGCAGTGACCATTGAAATTCCGGATCGCCGGTTTCCAGAAAGGCTTCATACTCGATCGCGCCGATCAAAAATACGCCGTCAAACGCCGGATCGTCGATCCCAATGATGAAAGGCTTGGCCTTGCACAGCTTCAGCGCTTCGCGCGCGAGTGCGCCGAACTCTTTGTCCACGATCAAAACCTTGGCTTCACCATGATCGAGGATAAAGGCGATCTCCTGCGCACTCAGCCGATAGTTGATTGCGTTCAAAACCCCGCCCACCATCATTACGCCGTAATGCGCATCGAGCATCGGCGGAATATTTGGCGCAATCACCGCCACCGTATCGCCCAAGCCTATGCCGCGCCGCGACAACGCCGACGCCAGGCGCCGCGTGCGGGCGTAAAATTCCGCATAGGTAAAGCGCTGGTCGCCATGCAGGATCGCCACGTGCTGGGGGAACGTAAACGCCGCGCGCTCCAGGAACGTCAGCGGCGATAGAGATTGATAATTCGCTTCGTTCTTGTCCAAATCTCTGGAATAGGCATTACCCATGTCGGTTTAGTCTTTCACAATGATGGCAAGACCCTAGCGAAACCCCGCCCACACCGCAATTCACACACACCCTTTCGCCATCCCGGACAAACCGCTATGAGCACCACCCTATGTCGACTAGAGTCACCACTGCCGATCTCACCAAAATAGCAGCGTTGCTCGCGACAGCGGTCATCATGTTGCTCGCCAGCGGCCTCCAGGGAACGCTGGTGCCCGTTCGCGCCAATGGCGAAGGGTTTTCCAGCACCGCCATCGCCCTGATGGGTTCCGCCTATTTCGCAGGCTTCGTTGCGGGCTGCTGGATTTGCCCGCGCCTGACCGCGCGCGTCGGCCACATTCGCGTCTTTGCCGTGCTGGGCGCCATCACTGCCGCAATCGTTCTCGTCCACGCCTTGTATGTCGAGCCACTGGCCTGGAGCCTGATGCGCGCGGGCATCGGCTTTTGCGCCGCCGGCATGTTTGCGGTGTTGGAGAGCTGGCTCAACCAGCAAACCGCCAACGCCATTCGCGGCCGCATCTTTACGATCTATGCCACCTTCAACAATTTAGCCCTGCTCGGCGGCCAATACCTGTTCACGCTTGCAAGCCCCAGTTCATACGAGCTGTTCTCCATCACTGCCATTCTCACCGTGCTCTGCCTGGTGCCGGTCGGCCTGACCTCGCAGGCCGAGCCGCCGCGTCCGGGCCAGGTAAAACTCCGGCCTTGGCGCCTCTACAAGATCTCGCCCGTCGGTGTCATGGGCGCCTTGGCGGTAGGCCTGGTCAGCGGCGCCTTTTGGACGCTGGCCCCGGTCTATGCGGAATCACGCGGCATGACCGGCGACGGCATTGCGCTCTTCATGTCGGCGGTCATCCTCGGCGGCGCCATTGCGCAATGGCCGATAGGCCGCCTCTCGGACTTCACCGACCGGCGCATCATCATCGGCTTTTGCGCAGCAGCGGCAGCATTGGCCGGCGTCATGCTGGCCATAGAGGCGCCGTGGGGGATCCCTTCCGGCATCTGGCTCTTGGCTGGAGGCGCCCTTTACGGGGCCACAGCCTTCCCGATCGGCTCACTCACCAACGCCCACCTCAACGACCACGCCCGCCAGGACGAGATGACCGAGGTCGCCTCAAGCAACCTCTTCGTCTACGGCGCCGCAGCAGCCCTCGGGCCCGTCATCGCCGCCATCGTCATCCAGATCGGCGGCATGAGCGCGATCTTCATCTACACCGCAGCGATGCACTTGGCCTTCACAGCCTTCGTCTTTTATCGCATGGCCAAGCGGGCCCCCATCGCCCAACAAAACCGCGAACCCTTCGAGGTCGAACCCCTGCAACCAGCCCCCATGCACATGACCCCCGGCTCAACCGTCCAAAAGCCGTAAACGGCGAAGGGCCCGGATTAGGGCCTGTCCTCAATTAGAGGATTCCCAAACGTTGTGTCGAGTGATTCATAGGCAGTCAGCTGATTCGGAGCTGACAGATGCGGCGTTACGCTTTGCGGGACGATCAATGGGATCGGATCAAGGA
>Ga0163153_10000679_pt1 | contig 57935 bp, 46 predicted proteins | sample OliLakLV19MP6IB1_FD_148629 | JGI IMG/M metagenome (GOLD analysis project Ga0163153, IMG submission 148629) | Freshwater microbial mat bacterial communities from Lake Vanda, McMurdo Dry Valleys, Antarctica - Oligotrophic Lake LV.19.MP6.IB-1 | ecosystem: Environmental > Aquatic > Freshwater >... | reverse complement strand
ATATTGTCCGTTACCCTTTTCGAGAAGATGCCCTTGCAGCAAGCGTTTCCGGGTAACGACTACAAAAACTCCAATGGGGTACCGCTCAACCAACTGACTCTATTCGCGTTTTAACCGGACAGTAGTGATTACATCTACTATCGCGTCGCGCATCCCGGCGACGCCTCTGCTGCCGTGCGCAGGTTGCAGGCCGCGATCCGTGAGCGCTACGGCATCGAAGGCCGTTTGCTGAAGAAGCGCGATGAGCCGACTTTGTGGATGGAGATCTACGAGGGCGTGGACGACGGCGCGGCATTCGAGGCCGGACTCGCCGACCTGCTCGAAGGTCTGGATTTCAGCCCTATGCTGGCTGCGGGAAGCGCGCGCAAGAGCGAGTGCTTCGAGGAACGCTGATGTGCCTGATCCTGTTCGCGCACCAAGCCCATCCGGACTTCGCGCTGGTGCTTGCCGCCAACCGCGACGAATTCTTCGCCCGCCCCACTTCAGCGGCCGACTACTGGAAGGATGCGCCCGGCGTGCTCGGCGGCCGCGACCTCGAAAAAGGCGGCACGTGGATGGGCGTGACGCGAAACGGCCGCTGGTCCGCGGTAACCAACTACCGCGACGGCACACGCCCTGAGCCGGCGTCGCGCTCCCGAGGCGAACTGGTTGCGCGCTACCTCGCGGGAGACTCCAGGGCGCACGTTTATGGCGAAGATGTTGCGCGGACGGCTTCCGCGTATCACGGGTTCAATCTTCTCGTAGGTGATGCGGCGAGCGTGCACTACGTCGCCCACGCCGAAGGAAAATCGCGCCGGGTCGAGCCCGGCATCCACGGGCTGAGCAATCACCGCCTCGACACCACGTGGCCGAAGGTTGAACGCGGCAAGCGCCTCCTGCAAACCATCCTGGCCGCAAACGCGGCCGACCCGGAGGACACGCTTCTTGCACTGCTGGCCGACCGGGAACTGGCGGAGGATGGCCTGCTCCCGCAAACCGGCATCGGGCGCGACCAGGAAAAACAACTCTCGGCCTCGTTCATCGTGGCGCCGGGCTACGGAACACGGGCCTCTTCGGTATTGCTGATCGGCGCGGACGGGGAAGTCCGCTTCCGGGAAAGAACTTTCGGAGAGAACGGCGTCCTGCGCGAAGACCGCGCGTTCCGGTTCACCCTTGCCTGCTAGAGCCGCCGCGACATGGCGATATGGGGAATGCCGGCCTCGAGATATTCCCCGCCCTCCGGTTCGAAACCGAAGCGGCGGTAGAACGCCGTCGCCTGAACCTGTGCGTTCAATACGGCATGCTCATGGCCGGCCGCACGCGCCGTATCGAGAAGGGCTTGCAGCAACGCGCCGCCGACGCCCTGCCCTCGCCATTCCCGGAGCACGGCCATTCTGCCGATATGGCCGTCCGGGAGGAGCCGTCCGGTACCGATAGGACGACTACTCGCTTCGGCGAGGACATGGCGGCTCACATTATCGAATTCGTCCCATTCCATTTCCAGTGGAACGGACTGCTCGCGCACGAACACCTGTTCGCGGATTGCGCGCAGCGCCGGCTGGTCGCTCTCCCAGTCGGCCAGCCTGATCCGGAATGCTTCTGAAGTTTTCATCAGGCCTGATTGTATCTACGCCGTACGCCGGCATCGAAAGCCGGCTCCGTGTCCGGCTATTGTTCCCGTCAGTTGGCCCGCGCCATAGCCCCAAGCACCTGTAAAACTCTGTGAGGTCGAGGACTACAGCGGCGACATTGCGTCGCCAGTCGATCCTATTGGCAGGTCGACACCCGAACTGGCACGTGCGAATTCTGGTGCTGAAAGACCGCTCAGACGGTCATGCCACCGCTGACCTCGATCACCGCGCCATTGATATAGCTGGCTTCGTCGGAAGCCAGGAACGCATAGATATTGGCGATTTCTTCCGGTTTCGCGAGCCGGCCCAGCGGCACCCGGTCGACCATCGACTGCATGACTTTCTCGGGAATGGATTTCAGGATTGTGGTTTCGACGAAACCCGGGCAAACGGCGTTGGCGCGAATGCCCTTGCGCCCCAGTTCGCGCGCCCAGGTCTTCGCCAGGCCGATCACGCCGAACTTGCTGGCGGCGTAATTGCTCTGGCCAAAGTTTCCGTAAATGCCCACCACCGAGGAGGCGTTCAGGATCACACCTGAATTCTGCGCCAGCATGACATCCACGACGGCGCGGGCGCAGTTGTAGGTGCCCTTGAGATTGATGTCGATCACGTGATCGAACTGTTCGTCCGACATCTTGCGGAACAATGCGTCATCGACGATGCCGGCGTTGTTGACCAGGACATCGATGCGTCCGTATTTGTCCATCACACCCTGGACCATCGCGGCGATGCTTGGCTTGTCGGTGACGCTCACCATGAAGCCGGTCGCCTTGCCGCCCGCCGATACGATTTGCGCAACCACTTCGTCGACCGCCTTGAGGTCAAGATCGCATACCACCACCTTCGCACCCTCGGTAGCGAACTTGAGCGCAGTCGCCTGGCCAATGCCTCGCGCCGAACCGGTAATGATCGCCACCTTGTCCATCAGCCTCATCGGTTGTTCTCCTGGTTGTGCCTGTTTTTTTGAGGCCCGCTTTTCTGTAATTCCGCGGGCCGGCGGCACTCTAACCAATTGCGCTGCAGCGCACAACCAGGCCGGGGATCAGGATTCGGCAGGGGATTCCGTAATTTCGACCGGCGTTCCGGGCTCGACCAGGTCGAACAATTCCATGACGTCGCGGTTATGCATGCGTATACAGCCAATGGAGCCGGGCTTGCCCATGGTCCGGGAATCCGGGCTGCCATGGATGTAGATGTAGCGGCGCATGGTGTCCACGTCGCCCAGGCGATTGAATCCCGGTTCGCAACCCGACAGCCAGAGGATCCGGGTCAGCATCCAGTCCCGCCCCGGAGAACTGGCATCGAGTGCAGGCGTGAGGATTTCCCCGGTCGGACGGCGCTTGACGAACACCGTGTTTTCCGGTGTTCCGCCACCGATCTTGGCGCGGACGATGTGACGGCCTCGGGGCGTGCAGAAGCTGCCGTATTTCTCGCCGGCGCCGTTTTTCGCCGTCGAGATCCGGTAGCGCCGCAGGACGCTTCCGTTTTCGCTCAGTTCCAGCGTCTGCTCGGGAATGCTGATGCGGATGGACTTCACTGGCTGCCCACTGCGCGCCGGCTGCGGAAGAAACGGGTCAGCAGCTCCCCACATTGCTCCGCCATCAGTCCGGCTTCCACCACAGCATGGTGGTTGAGGCGTTCTTCGGCGAACAAATTGATCACACTGCCGCAGGCCCCCGTCTTGGGATCGGCGGCGCCAAAAACCAGGCGCGAAATACGGGCATGCATGATGGCCCCCGCGCACATCGTGCAGGGCTCAAGGGTCACGAACAGCGTGCAATCGGTGAGGCGATAGTTGCCCAGCGCCGCGGCAGCCGCGCGCATGGCCTGGATCTCGGCGTGCGCCGACGGATCGCGCCGGCTGATCGGCGCATTCGATCCCACCCCGATAATCTGGCCGGCTTTCACGACCACAGCTCCGACCGGGACCTCGCCGGCTTCCGCGGCTTCCTGGGCCTGCGCTAACGCCACGGTCATAAATTCTGTATCTGATTCTTTTTTTATCAGATAGTTATCATTCATATCGCAACGATATTTTAAGTACTGAAGCCAGGTCGGGACTGATGTAATTCGGCCTTAAATTCTCTCACGCCGGATCTCCCGGATTGCAGCGCAAGCCCACCCCCCAGGTATCTCCAGAAAGCCTCCGGCTCGCGCAACAGGACGGGATTCATCGCGTTTGACCGGCCTGCTCGCGCAGGCCATTGACGGTGTCCGGTTCGCCGCGAACGCGGAGGAACGTTCCGTCGCCGTCGGCCCACTCCTCCAGCACCTCGCAATTCGCGAAAATCTCCCCGCGCAACTGCTGGGCCGTCCAGGGCAGGAAAATCTCGGTCTCGATGAGGTCCTTCTGGAAGAACGCCTGGATGGTCGCACGCAGCTTTTCTACATCGCCCCCGCGTCGCGCACTCATGACCATGCACTCCGGATAGCGCACGCGCAGCGACGCTTCGAGTTCAGCCTGTGTCGCCGAATCGCCGACGCAGTCGATCTTGTTGAACACGCGGATGCGCGGCACAGCCTCCGCGTCGATCTCACGCAGCACTTCGTCGGTGACCGCTATCTGCCGTTCAAATCCGGGATCGCTGGCGTCGATGACGTGCAGGAGCAGTGACGCTTCGACCGCCTCCTCGAGCGTCGACTTGAACGACGCAACCAGGTCGTGCGGCAGGTTCTTGATGAATCCGACCGTGTCGCTGACCAGCACGCGCGGCACGCTCTCGGGGTATAACGCGCGCACCGTGGTATCGAGCGTCGCGAACAGCTTGTTGGCGACCAGGACCTCGCTTCCGGTGAGCGCGCGCATCAGCGTGGACTTGCCCGCGTTCGTGTAGCCGACGAGCGCCACCCGGGCCAGTCCCTGGCGCTCCTGCCGGCGCGCGCGCTGGGTCTTGCGCTCGGCATCCATCGCGTCAATCTCTTTCTGCAGCTCGGCGATGCGGTTGCGGATCTTCTGCCGGTCGAGTTCGCTGTGTGCCTCGCCGGCACCGCGGCCTCCGGTACCGCTGCGCTGGCGTCCCTTCGACCCCGCGAGCTTCGCCTCCTCGCGCAAACGCGGGGCCATGTAGCCAAGGCGCGCAATCTCCACCTGCGCGCGTGCTGCGCGCGAGCGCGCGTGGCGGTGGAAGATTTCGAGGATGACCATGGTGCGGTCCATGACCTCGCAACCGACTTCGATCTCGAGGTTGCGCGCCTGTGACGGGGAGATCTCGTGGTCGACGAGCACGATGTCGGCGCGACGGGTTTCCGGATCGGCCTCGGATTTCGCCGCCTCCTTGGCCCGGGCCGCCCCGCCTTTCGCCGCCCGTTTTGCGCTGCCGGAGGCTGCAGCAGACTCCGACTCGTTCTCAGGTTCAGGTTCGTTCTCCACGAAGCGACGCATATCCTGTCGCTTGCCGATGCCCACGTAGGCCGTCGTGTCGAAGTGATCGCGCTTCTGTGTGAACGTGCCCACGAGTTCGAAACCCAGCGTCTTTGCGAGTTCACGCAGTTCGTTTACCGAAGCGTTGAATTCGACGTCGCTCACGCCGGGCAGTTGTACCGCCGCCACAATGCCGCGTACGGGCTTCTCGTTAACTTCTGTTGCCATGGGGAGATTGTTTCCTTCAGTTGCACGAGTACGAATAGTACCTGTCAAGGCCAGCGACCCACTTTGAGTTTTCAGTCAGTAGCCGGCGTGCCGCAGAGCTTTCAATAGCTATTGGATTCTATCGAAGCGCGATCCCGCGGTCATTTCAGCCTCTTCCCCTGCTTTTGCGCTCCGGCGAGTCTTCCCTTTTGACAACGCCTCAAATCCGGAGACTACATCGAACAGTTCCTCGTCAATGCCATTCTGGCGCACACGATGGAAGGTCGCCTTGAGATGAAGGCTGTTCAGCCAGGTTACGGTGCCATTCCTTGTCCAGCGGTAGCAGACGCTGGCCGACCGGAGCATAGGCCGCCCCGTATTAGGGGCGATTGTAGAAGAGATATAGCTCGGTGGCCGTATCGCGGCCATCGATCAAGTGGGTCAGTTCTGAGTGGAAATCAACAACACGGTTGTGAAAAGAACGAAGGACTCCGAAGCCGCGTTCTGTGGTGGCCGCGCTACGGTCGGCGTGGAAGAAACAAGGCAATGATCGTCAGTGCGAGCACGCCGGCCGTTGAGGGAGTGCTGGCATTGGCCTCCGGCACCGCATCGTCTGCCTGTGATCACGGGTCGGCCTTGCGCTTGCGTTGGCCGATCGCATTTCCGACGTTCTGTTTGCCGCCGGCGACGTGTCGTTTAATGAGCACGTTGATCTCCGAGCCAAACAGGATGGCCAGCCCTGCAATGTAGAGCCACATCATCAGCACGATGACCGCGCCGACGCTGCCGTAGGTGGCGTCGTAAGTACCGAAGCTTTGGGTGTACCAGGCAAAAGCCAGCGATGCGACTAGAAGAATGACGACTCCGACGACGTTGCCTGCCGCGATGAACTTGAATTTCTGCTCGACGTTCGGTGCAAGGTAGTAGATGAGGGAGAACGCCAGTAGCAGCCCTGCCAGGATGATCACCCAGCGAAAGACGATGAAGAACGCCAGCAGCGCCTCGCCGAAGCCGAAACGCGAGCCCAGCCACTCCTGGATCTGGCCGCCCAGAACGATGAGCGAAAAGCCGCCCAGCACCAGCACCACGAACAGCAGGCTCAGTGCGATCGCCACGAGCCGAGCCCGCAGGAAGCCGCGCCCCTCGTCGACGTCATAGGTGATGTTGAGTTGCTGCATGATTGCGTACATGCCGGTGGAGGTGGCCCACAGCGCAGCGAGGAGGCCGAACGAGAGCAGGCCACCACGTCGTTCTCGTGTGACCTCTTGAACGACACCCGCGAACATGTCGGCGGCGCTCGCCGGCAGCGCCTGGCGCAGCAGATCCATGATCGCCTGATCGACGTTCTCGATGGGCAGGTACGGGATAACCGCCAGCACGAAGATCATCGCCGGAAAGATCGCCAGCATCAGGTAAAAGCCCAGCACCGCAGCACCGTTGAGAATGTCGTCGTCTACGGTTTCTCGATACAGCTCTTTCAGAAACTGCATGGTCGTCGCGAGTATTGACATCTGCCTGCTCCTTGGGACCTCGACGTCGGGAGGCTGAGTAAACGAGTTTCGTCCGGAAGATGGGGCTGTCTCTCGACATCTGCGCAGATCGTCGACCCGTGTTGCCTTGGTCGTCGTCCCGCTGCGACCTGGACGCCAAATGCGACCTGGACACCAGATTCGACGCTCAGACCCAGACAGCGCGCAGTCGAAGGCCGAACTGCTGTAAAGCGCCGATGCCGCTTTGCTCGGCCTCCACGAGCCACGCTTGCAGATCGGCAACCAGCCGCTCGGCGGAGACGCTGGTGCGGGTCCACAGCATGCGCAGCTCTTCGCCGCCGATGATCAGCCCCCAGGGCAGGACGTTGCGGCTCGCGTCCGCAGCCTCGAAGTTGCGATAGCCCCACCAGTGTCCGATGTCGTTGACGATGCCCGCCGCGGTGATCGGGATCCATAGCATCTGCACCGCCCACACGGTGGCGCCGATCGCTCCGAACAGGAGCAGGTCGACGATCAGCATCAGGCCGACGCCTTCCCAGCTGAAGCGCGAGTACAGTTTGCGCTCGAGCCAGTCGTCCGGCGTGCCATGGCCGAACTTGGCGAGCGTCTCCTCGTTCCTGGCTTCGCTGCGATAGAGCTCGCTGCCGGTCAGCAGTACGGTCCTGATGCCGCGCGTCTGCGGGCTGTGCGGGTCGTCGAGCGTCTCGCACCTGGCGTGGTGCTTGCGGTGGATGGCGACCCATGCCTTGGTCACAATGCCGGTCGTCAACCAGAGCCAGAATCGGAGGAAATGAGACGGGATACCGTGAAGGCGGAGCGCTCCGTGCGCCTGGGCGCGGTGCAGGAAGATAGTGACCGCTGCGATCGTGATGTGCGTGGCGGCCAGCGTGAAGGCGACGATCTCCCAGCCAGAGAACCCGGAAAAGCCGTGGGCCAGCCAGTCGATCGGGTCATCAAACAGATTCGAGAAAAGATTCGAGAACAGATCCTTTACGCTCATTGCCATGCTTTCAGACACCAACCGCACGTGATTCCGCACTCAGCCGAAAAAAACGAAATAGATGATCCCGAACCCGTTCCAAAGGAACCACGTCCACCCGAACCCACCATTGCCGTACATCTTGAACTCATTGCGCGAACTCTATCGCCGTTACATCCTCGATCGCCGTCACATCGATTTCCAATGAAGCGATCATGGCGCATGCCTCGAATGCGTTTCTGTGCGTTGACGCACGTACCCCGCTTCCGTGCTGCGGCGTGTCATTGCGAAGATCGACTTGGCGGGAGCGCTCACTTCACGAATTGACCTGATCGAAGCGGCCACCGCCCTGTCGGTGCAAGACCAGCGCTTGTTGGTCGAGCATTTCCAGACCGAAGACGCTGCAGCGTCGTTCTAGCGCTGGTGCCACGTACGCCAGCGAACAGACGACTTCGATTGCAATCATCACAGTCGTGTTCGATATTGTCGACTCTCAGCCGGAATCGACGCGTGTCCCGCTCGCTTGGATGTGCAGCCATCGACTCTTGGAGAAAAGCCACTGCGACGATGTGCTTCTGGCACCTGCGGTGGCCCTATCAGAGACAGTTGAGCGCCCCCGATCCGGGCGCTGCACTTGCTGATGGGTCAACGCCGCCGTACGCGCGCGTGCGCTAGCGAACAGACTAAGGGCGAGCGGGCGGGCTCCAATGGCTTCGTCTGATCTGCCATCCTGGCGACTCTCGATGCCTCGAATGTCGATCTGCACCGAAGTGGCGCTACCGCGGCAATGGCGAAGTCAGTAAACAAAGATCTACGCTCGGAGGTTCACATGAATGGCTCAAATATCCTGAAGGGAATGGCTGCCGGCTTTGCGGCGACCATCGTCCTGTCCGCCTTGATGGTCATGAAATCAATGATGGGACTCATGCCGGAGCTCGACCTCATCGCAATGCTTTCCAAAATGATGGGCGCCTCGACGCCGGCAATGGGCTGGCTTGCCCATTTCATGCTCGGCACGATCGTCTGGGGCGGCTTGTTCGCTTGGCTCAATCCTCATCTGCCCGGCAAGAGCCATTGGCTGAAAGGCGTGACCTTGGGTATGGGCGCCTGGGTTCTGATGATGATCGTCGTCATGCCAATGGCCGGCGCAGGCCTCTTTGGAACGAATCTCGCAATCATGGCGCCGATCATGACGCTGATACTGCACGTCATCTACGGAGCCGTGCTCGGCGGCGTGTACGGCGCTGAACGGCCTGCAACGGTGCGTCAGATGCAAGCTGCGCATCGCTAGATCGCTCCTGATGCGGAATCGTTCTACAGCACCGGCGACCGCATGAAGGTCTGGGGCAAGCGAGGGTCCTTTCTGGGGCGGCCTGTGGGGCAGGCTCTCCGAAAGCTTCCTGGTCACCACGAATGGCCCGGCCGATGAGACGGCGCGCGCCCGGGCCATCCTGTCAACGCCGGGCGCTTCCCGCGTCGATCTGCCCGACAGCGCGGACCACCCGGCAGTCACCAGCCTCGCAGCGGCTTTGGGCTCAGTGTATTGCTCATGAAGCACCAGGTGCTGCTGTCCACGATCTTTTTTTCATGCTTGTCTTTGGGCCCGGCGCATATGCGGTGTCGCAACTGATTGTGTGACCCCGATAGTGTATGCCGGCTTTTGCAGAGTCAGTCGCGGCTCAATCGATTCCTAACGCACAGCTTGAGGACCTAGAAAGATGACAGACAACAACCAAGCGCATGGTCAATCTACCGTTTTTGCAAGAATCCTGGGCGCAGCGATTTTCTTAATGGGTATTGTGCTGACAATCGGTGGCGCCTATCTATTGGCCCTCGGAGGATCCCCTTTTTACGTTGTCGGTGGCACGGGGTTCGCCATCGCCGGTTTCTATTTGTTTCGCGGCAAAATGCTGGGCGCGATCGTTTACGCAGCCGTGTTTGTCGGCACCCTCTTTTGGTCCTTTGTTGAAGCAGACGGATCGGCCTGGGCACTGGTTCCCCGCCTGTTTGGCCCCGCCATACTGATGGCCGCCGTCGCGCTTGTCGTACCTACGCTTGAGGGTTCGATGTTTCGCTGGAGGGCAGCATTTGGCGCCGTTGCTGGATTGCTTCTGGCGGGCATCGCTACCGGGTTGTGGTACGGAGGCGCGGCGCGCCAGGAAAGCGTGCTTACAAACCTGCCCCCAGCCGGTGCCGTAGATGCTGATCCATCGCCACTCAAGAGCGGCGCAGATTGGCCGGCTTACGGGGGAAGCTATGCCGCCCGACGTGCCTCGCCTTTAACCCAGATCACACCGGACAATGTCGATCAACTCGAGCGGACGTGGGTGTTCCACACCGGCGACATGCCGGAGGGCAACCCAGCCGACAGCAAATACGGGGCCGAAACGACACCGCTGAAAGTCGGCGATAGTCTCTATCTATGTACCGCGACTAACACCATTATCTCGCTGGATCCGGGCAGCGGGAAAGAGCAATGGCGGTACGACCCGAAAGTGACAAAGGACTATATTCCATACACTGCCGCTTGCCGCGGCGTCGCGTATTATCAAGTGGTAAATCAGGCCAGTCAGACCGGGAATCAATCGGTCGCCTGTGCGACACGGATCATCGAAGGCACGTTAGACGGTCGCCTCGTCGCGGTCGATGCAAGAACGGGACGCCCGTGTGCGGACTTTGGCCGCAATGGTGAGGTGGACATCACCGTCGGCATGGGAAAGGTAGACCCTAGCATGGTGTCGATGACCTCGGCCCCGACAATCATTCAGGGTGTGATTGTGACCGGCCATCAAGTCAAAGATGGCGTCAGCACCGATGCTCCCTCGGGTGTTTTGCAAGGGTTTGATGCCGTGACCGGCGAACATCTGTGGGCCTGGGACATGAATCGGCCCGATCTCGACGGTCGGTCAAAAGACGGAGAATTTTCGCGCGGTACGCCCAACATGTGGACGACCGCCTCGGGCGATGAAGCACTCGGTCTCGTGTACATGCCGATGGGGAATTCGGCGGGTGATTATCTCAGTTCTGACCGCTCTGAAGCCGAGGATAGGTATTCCGCGGCCTTGATTGCGCTCGACGTGAACACCGGCAAGCCGGCCTGGCACTTTCGCACCGTCAACAGCGACGTCTGGGACTACGACCTTGGCTCACAGGCCACCCTGGTCGACTTTCCTGCGATCGATGGCGCAAGCACAATCCCGGCGCTCATTTTGTCGAGCAAACAAGGCGATATTTATGTGCTGGACCGCCGCACGGGCGAGCCCATTACGGAGGTTGTCGAACGGTCTGTTCCCGGCGGCGGGGTGGAGCCTGAGGAGCGCACGCCGACACAACCTTTTTCCGCTTACCATACGCTGGCCAAACCACCGCTTACCGAGCGCGGTATGTGGGGTATGTCGCCGATCGATCAAATGATTTGCCGCATCCAGTTTCGACAGGCCGCGTATGACGGTATGTACACACCGCCGACGAGCGACCGGCACTGGATACAGTACCCGGGTTACAACGGCGGTTCCGACTGGGGCGGTATCGCTGTGGACACGGCGCGCGGTATTGTCGTCGCCAATTACAACGACATGCCCAACTACAACCGGCTGGTTCCGCGCGAAGTCGCTGACAAAAAACTTGCGAAGCGAAAAGCCGGATCGCACGCTTCTCTCGCACCGCAAGCGGGCGCACCGTACGCCATCGACGTCAACGCCGGCTGGCGCATGCCGGTCACCGGTCTTTTGTGCAAGGAGCCGCCCTACGGCGGCATCCGCGCCTTCGACCTCAAGAGCGGCAAGACCTTGTGGGACCGCCCCTTTGGCACCGCAAGACGCAATGGACCGTTTGGCATTCCCTCGATGCTACCGTTTGAAATTGGAACGCCCAATAACGGCGGGCCTATCGTGACCGCCAGCGGCCTCGTTTTTATCGGTGCGTCCACCGATAATCTATTCAAGGCGATTGATCTCAGGACCGGCGCGACGATTTGGAACGATACGTTGCCGGCGGGCGGGCAGGCCACCCCAATGACCTATGAGCATGATGGTCGTCAATTCGTGGTGATCATGGCGGGTGGTCATCATTTCATGCAAACACCGATTGGCGATGCGCTGGTTGCCTATGCGCTGCCGGAGGAGTGACGTTAAATGAATGGGTCGATGACCATAGGCACGCGTCTGGTTGCGGGGATTCTATCGCTTGTCGCATGTAATGGATCAGCCGGGCAGGACGCGGAGGTGTTAGCGGAGCCGCGCACGATTTCAATCCAGTCCGAGTTTCCACCGTTGCAGTTCACTGGCGCTCCGCAGGGTGGCGCTCATCCCGTCGGAGGCCCGGCGATGCAATTTGTGAGCACGGCGAATCGTTTGCTGTCGGGCCAAAACCTGTCGATGCAGTTCCATGTCTCGGGAGAGATCCACCCTGCGGATGAAGGGACCGTAAGTCCACCTGTCGTGGCGCCTGGGGGAAAATTTAAAACCCTCTATGAGGCCACCGCCGCAGGATCTTCAGGCGGCGGCCTTGACGCGGCAATCAGCATCGCGATTAATAACGGCCATCCCTTTGGAGAACTCTTGGTTGCCGGCCTTCCCTTCGGAATGACCCCAGATGAATTTCTCGCGTACCTCTATGCTGGCGGCGGATTGGCGCTTGAGCAAGAACTGTATGACGAGAAATTTGCCAGCCGTATCGTCGTTCTGCCCATCGCCGTCACGGCGGCTCAGGCCGCCGGCTGGTTTCCCAGGCCCCTGCCGGATCCAGTTGCCACGTCGAACCTGAGCGACGAGCAGGCCATGGTATTACTGTGCCGACGACCCTGGATCATTCGATGGCCCCAACCGGCGGCTGCGATTTGGCAGGCTGCCTGCAAAGCCGTGGGCGTTGAGTCTCAGTTCATCGGTGAGAAAACCCGCTGCGAGGACCCGACAAGCCAGTGCCCAGGACCACAGAACTCACGGGCAATTGATATCACGACGCTAACCTTCGGGGGTTTCGTGCCCGGTGGACTACCCCATTCGCTGATGCTAACCGGCAACATTGATGCGTATGAACTTAACCTGCCATTGACCGATGTCTTTATGATGAAAATGGCGCTTGGTCTCACAACGCAGGGAAACAACACGGCCAACCTAACGCCCATCGTGTCCAAAGGTCCATACCTGTATGCCGGTGCCTGGCACCAACCATTGTCATATATTGAGGTCATCATTAACCGCGCTTTTTGGGATTCCCTGGGAGAGGCGGAGCGGGCGATCATTGATGCGGCGGCAAAGGCAGCAACGCTTTCAAACTTTGCAGCCAGCATCAATGCGCAACGGGAAGGACTCAACGTTCTGGAGCAAAACGGCGCGATAGTGCTGCGATGGCCGGATGGCCTGCTTCGCGTACTGCGTCGCAACGCCGACCCAGTGTTGCAACTGAAGGCTGCCGAATTAGCGAATAGTGGCGACGATTCGTATCGTCGAGTCCTGGACCACCAGCGCCAGTACATTAGCGCCATGGAAAAATTCAATGACTTTGGCGATTTGAATCAGGGGCGAGCGGATATCCCAACGTCACCATGACTCGAGTCCGCGACCTTCGTTACCCTAAACATTGCCGGATTCGCCTGACGATCACATATTAGCCTGTCCAGCAGACGCACCAGCTTCTGCGCGGCGCCATGCACCGCCTGCTCCAGCGTCGTGGCGTTGTCCGTCACCGCCACCGGCTGTCTGCCTTCGAGACGGGCCTCCAGCATTTCATCTGAGCGACGAAAACGGCGGCAAGAGCGGGCAGCAAGACCAGCGCTGCGCGAGAAACTTGTGGCCAGATCCAGCAGGCTGACCTTTCGGCGCGATCCGAGGTTCATTGAAGTGATGGGCACGGCTCACCGACGGCGATCAGTGCACGGTCGCCAGCATGGTGGACACGTTGATTCGAGACAATTGCGGCAAAAATAGCATCAGGCGCCAAGAGCGACAGGGCTGCTTCTAGAGGGCAAGAGAAAACCGCACATACGAAAACGGTAACCGTCGACCATCCTGACCTTCCAGGCCGATTATGAGCATCCAATCCCTCAGCAAACCGCGCCCGTCAGTCTTTGTTGCTGACAGGAGAGCCACGGTTCCCAACCTCGACACTTTTCTAAAAGGGGCAGGTCAACGGCCCTGAGCTCTTTAAGGAAACCATTCGTCCGCGGCAGGGTCCATTTAGCTGAACCCATGGCCCTGCCCCCCGCCCACCAGTCCGCCCTCTCACCGCACGGTGCCGAGGCGGCCGGCATCCTCGATCTCACCGGGGTGCTGGTCGTCGGTGGCGCCGTGGTTTTCCTCGTGGTCCTTGTGCTGGTGGCACTCGCATTGCGCGCGCCGCGCCCGCGCCTCGCACGCCACTGGCTCGTTGTGGCCGGCGGCGTGGTGTTCCCCGCGGTGACGCTGGCGGCCCTGCTCGCCTACTCGTTCGCGAAGGACACGCGCCTGCCGCTCGTGGGCCGCCCCGACCTCGCAATCGAACTCGTCGGGCACCAGTGGTGGTGGCAGGTGCGCTACCTCGATGCCAACGGCGCGCTGGATTTCATCACTGCCAACGAGATCCGCATCCCCGCGGGCGCGATCGTGGAGGTGCGGCTGCGTTCCGCCGACGTGCTGCACAGTTTCTGGGTGCCCGCGCTGGCCGGAAAGCTCGACCTCATCCCCGGGCGCGAGAACCGCCTGCGCATCTCCGCCGAGGCGCCCGGGACCTTTCGCGGCCAATGCGCGGAATACTGCGGCGGGCCCCATGCGCTGATGGCCCTTTTTGTCGTGGCCGAAGACTCCGCGCGCTTCGAATCGTGGCGTGAATCCCAGCGGCGTCCGCAGGCCGCCGCCGCTTCCGGACGGGGCGTGGCGCTTTTCGGCGAGCACTGCGCGAGTTGCCACACGGTGCGCGGCACGCCCGCCGCGGGAGAGCGGGGCCCGGACCTCACGCACTTCGCCAGCCGCATCTCGGTGGGCGCGGGCATCCTGCCAAACGACACCGCCTCGGTCGCACGGTGGGTCGCTTCGGGCCAGCATGTGAAGCCGGGCAACCTGATGCCGGAGTTCGACGCGCTCGACGCCGGCGGCCTCGAAGCCGTCGTCGCCTACCTCGGGAGCCTGCGATGAGCGCGCTGCCCAATCCGGGTCCGCGCCCGCCCGGCGAGCTGGAAGAGCTCAAGCGCATCTGGGCGTTTCCAAAGCGGTGGCGCATCCTCACCGAATACAACAACACCTTCATCGGCGCGCTTTACGTCGCGACCGCGTTCGTCTTCTTCCTGCTCGCCGGCGTGCTGGGCCTGGTGATCCGCATGCAGCTCGCGGTGCCGGAAAACGACCTGGTGAGGCCGGAGCTCTACAACCAGATCTTTACCATGCACGGCACGGTGATGATGTTCCTCTTCGCGGTGCCGGCGGTAGAGGCGATGGGCGTGTTGATGCTGCCCAACATGTTGGGCGCGCGCGACCTGCCGTTTCCGCGCCTGTCCGCCTACGCGTACTGGGCCTACCTGGTCGGTGGCCTGGTGTTTTTCTGCAGCATCTTCGCGGGCCTCGCACCGACCGGCGGCTGGTTCATGAACCCGCCGCTCACGAGTGCGCGCTACTCGCCGGGCTTGAATGAGGACATGTGGCTGCTCGGGATCGGCTTCATCGAGATCTCGGCCATCGCCGGCGCGGTGGAGATCATCGTCGGCGTGCTGCGCACCCGCGCGCCCGGCATGACACTGGGCCGCATGCCGGTCTTCGCCTGGGCCATGCTCACCTTCGCGGCGATGGTGGTGTTCGCCTTCCCGGCTGTGATCCTGGCGACCACGCTGCTGGAGCTGGAGCGCGCCTTCACCTGGCCGTTCTTCGACGCGACCTTCGGCGGGGACCCCTTGCTGTGGCAGCACCTGTTCTGGTTCTTCGGCCACCCCGAGGTCTACATCATCTTCCTGCCGGCCGCGGGCATGGTCTCGATGATGGTGCCGACGATGGTGCGCACGCCGCTCGTGGGTTATCGCCTGGTGGTGCTGGCGCTGGTGGCGACGGGGTTCCTGAGCTTCGGGCTGTGGGTGCACCACATGTTCACCACCGGCATTCCGCGGCTTTCGCTGGGTTTCTTCGCCGCGGCCAGCATGGCAGTCTCGGTGCCGGCGGGCATCCAGGTGTTCGCGTGGATCGCCACCTTGTCGGCGCGCCGGCCGCGGCTCACGACCCCGTCGCTGTTCGTGCTCGGTTTCCTTTTCATCTTCGTGCTGGGCGGGCTCACCGGCGTGATGCTGGCCGCAGTTCCGTTCGATTTCCAGGCGCATGACACCTACTTCGTGGTCGCGCACCTGCATTACGTGCTCGTGGGCGGGATGGTGTTTCCGCTTTTCGGGGCGATCTACTACTGGATCCCGGCACTCAGCCGCAACGCGCTGTCGGAGCGCGTGGGCCGCTGGGTCTTCGGCCTCATGTTCGTCGGCTTCAACGTGGCGTTTTTCCCGATGCACATCACGGGGCTCGCCGGCATGCCGCGGCGGGTGCACACGTATGCAGCGGGTTACGGGTGGGACATGCTCAACCTGGTTTCCACCGTGGGCGCCTTCATGTTCGCCGCCGGCGTGGCGCTCTTCGTGGTCGATTTCGCGCGCCGCTTCCGTCCTGCGGGCGGCAAGGCCGGCAACGTGTGGGGCGCGGGCACGCTCGAGTGGCTGCCGAGCGGCCCCTATTCCAACCGCAGCATCCCCATCGTCGACAGCCACCAGCCGTTATGGGACGACCCCGAGCTCGCCAGGAACGTGGAGGAGGGGCACTACTACCTTCCCGGCGCGCCGACCGGCGGGCGCGAGGCGCTGGTGACCGCACCCCTCGACGGCAAGCCGCAATACATCCTGCGCATGCCGCGTCCCGACTGGACGCCTTTCGTGGCCGCGGTGTTCACCGCGGCGTTTTTCCTGCTGCTCACGGGCAAGTTCGTGGTGCCGGCGGCGGCCTGCGGCGTGGTCGCCATCGGGGCGATGCTGGCGTGGGCGTGGGCGCTGGACCCGGCGCCCGTGGCGCCGGTGGACATCGGCGGCGGGATCACGGTGCCGACCTACATGAGCGGGCCGCAGTCGACGTCCTGGTGGGCGGTGGTGGTGCTGATGATGGTGGCTGCTTCGATGTACGGCGCCGCGGTGTTTTCGTATCTCTACCTCTGGACCGTCGCGCCTCGCACCTGGCCGGACGCGGCGTCGCTGCCGTCGCTATGGTATCCGGTGGCGGCCGGCGCGCTTGTGGTCCTGGCGAGCGCCGCCTTCTCCGCCGCCGGGCGGGCGCTCAAGGCAGGACGGCGCGGATGGCTCATGGCCGCCCTCGCCTCAGCGGTCGTGCTGCTCGTCGCGGGGGTCGGCGTGGAGATCGCGGCGCACCACGCCCTCTCGCCGCGCGCCTCCGGGTACGCGGCCATGGTCCACCTGTTCGGCGCCATCGCGGGCTTCTTCGCCGTGGTCTGCGCCCTGCTCACGCTCTTCTGCATCGTCCGCGCCGCGAGCGGGCAGGTCGACGCGGTGCGGCGCGTGACCTTCGACAATGCGCGCCTCTTTGTCCACTACACGGTGGCGCAGACCCTCCTGGGTCTGCTGCTGGTGCACGGATTCCCGAGGATGGTGGGATGAGGCCGGGCCCCTTCGCCACCACGTTATTGCGCGTGACCTCGGGCGGGTTGGTCTGGGTGCTGCATTTCGCCACGATCTACGGATTCACGGCCCTGGCGTGCGCCCGCGGCGCCGCGGGCGTGGTCCCATGGCTGGTCACCATCGCGACGCTTGCCGCCGCCGGCGCCTGCGTGGCGATCCTCTTCGCCGCCTGGAAGGACGGGCGCGCCTTCGAGCGCTGGCTGTCGAAGGGCCTTGCCGCGGCCGCGCTGCTCGCGATCCTGTTTGAGGCGATGCCGTCGCTGCTGGTGCCGCCATGCGGCTGATCGCAACCCTGGCGATGCTGCTGCCCGCCACGGCGCATGCCCATGGCGCGGAGGGCGTCGATCCCTGGAGCGTGGCTGCCGGAATCGCGATCGCGGCAGCGGCGGCGATCTACGCGCTGGCTCTGGGCAAGCGCGCATCGCTGCCGGCGCGCTCGGCCGTGGCTTTCGCGATCGGCATCACCGCGCTGGTCACCGCGCTGGTCTCGCCGCTCGATCGCGCGGCCGAGGACTCCTTCGCGTTGCACATGATCCAGCACGAGCTGCTGATGATCGTGGCGCCGCCGCTGCTCATCGTCGGGCGGCCGTTCACGGCGATCGCCGCAGTGTTGCCGCGGGCGTGGGTGCGCATGGCGGCGTGGCCGCTGCGCATCCCGCCGATCGGCGCGTGGGCGCTGCACGGCCTCGCGCTGTGGGTATGGCACGTGCCGCGGCTCTTCGACGCGGGAAGGCAATCCGATGCGATGCACGCACTGCAGCACGCATGTTTCTTCTTTGCCGCCATGCTTTTCTGGTGGACCGTCTTCCGGCGCGTGCGTGCCGGCACCGCGGCGCTCTACGTGCTCACGACCTTCATCCACATGGGCGCCATCGCGGCGCTGATCACGTTCGCCCCGGCGCCGCTTTTCGCCGGCACGGAGCTGGAGCAGCAGCAGCTCGGCGGCCTGATCATGTGGGTGCCGGCGGGTTACGCGCTGGTGATGGCGGGCCTGCTGGCGTTCAACCGCCTGCTGGAGCCGCAGCCGTGAGGGCGTGGCTGATCCTGGCGCTGGTCATGTCGTCGCCCGCGCATGCGGGCGACGAGAAGGACAAGGCGCGACTGCTGCTGCGCCAGTTCGGCTGCGGAAGCTGCCACCGCATCCCCGAGGTTGCCGATGCCGTGGGCGACGTGGGCCCGAGCCTCGAGAAGTTCGGCGCGCGCAGCTACATCGCCGGCATCCTGCCGAACAACACCGACAACCTGGTGCGATTCATCCGCGACCCGCGGTCGGTCGATTCGCGCACCGCGATGCCGAACCTCGGCGTGGGTGAGGCCCACGCGCGCGCGATGGCGGCATACCTGCGGAGTCTGCGATGAAGAAGGCGCTCATCGTCATCGGCGCGCTACTCGTGGCGGGCGCTGCCGCGGCCGCTGGGCTCCTCTATTCGGGCGTCTACGACGTCTCCGCGCTGGCGCAGCACCTGGGCCCCACATTTCGCGTGCTTGACGTGGCGATGAAGCGCTCGGTGAAGGTGCGCTCAAAGGACATCGTGGTGCCTCCGCTCGAGAATCCCGCGTTGATCGCGCGTGGGCGCGCGCGCTTCGAGGAGCATTGTGTGCAGTGCCATGGCGCGCCGGGTGTCGCTCCCCACGCGTTCGCGCTCGGCCTCACGCCCGCGGCCGCGAACCTCGTATCTACGGGCGAGCTGTGGCCCGCGCAGGACATTTACTGGGTGGTGCGCCACGGCCTCAAGATGACCGGCATGCCAGCCTGGGAATTCCGCATACCCGACGAGGACCTGTGGGCCACGGTCGCTTTCGTGAAGTGGCTGCCGAAGCTTTCTCCCGCTGACTACGCCGCGATGAAGGGTGATGCGTCGCGGGCGGCCGAGGGGACGCACCCCGTCGACCCGGAGCGGGGGCGCCTGGCGATCCGGCAGTACGCGTGTGTCACGTGCCACAAGATTCCGGGCATCGTCGGCGCCAATGCGCCTGTGGGGCCCTCGCTCGCACACCTGGGCGTGCGCAAGATCATCGGCGGCCACCTGCCCAACACGCCCGGGAACCTCGCGGCGTTCCTGCGGGAGCCGCGGAAGTACAAGCCCGACGGCGCGATGCCGGAGCTGGGTGTCACCGAGCGCGACGCGCGCGACATGGCCGCGTGGCTGGGACAGCAGGGACGATAGTTTAGGATGGCGCCGAGCGAAGTATAGGAAGGCTCCTACCCGTGAAGCTAATCCCGCAGCGGCGTTCCTCTCCGCTGCTCCCTGCGTAGCCCATCGTCATGCGCACCACGGACTTGAGGTCAACCGCGCTACCGGTCTGGTGCAACGCGGTCGTGGCTGCGGCCATCAACGCCGTTCGGGGTCCGTCCCGGACAACGGCAGGCCGGACGCCTTTTCGCGATGGTCGTGCAGCCGCCCGAGCGTGCTGTCCAGCAGACGCGCCAGCTTCTGCGCGGCGCCATGCACCGCCTGTTCCAGCGTCGCGGCGTTGTCCGTCACCGCCACCGGCTGTCTGCCTTCGAGACGGGCCTCCAGCATGCAGCGCTGGTCTTGCTGCCCGCTCTTGCCGCCGTTCTCGTCGCTCAGATGAACTTCCACCCGGGTGACCTGTTCGGCGAAGCGCTCCAGCGCCTGCTCGACCGTGGCACTCACCTGCGCGGCCAGCGCCTCGGTGCCGTCGATGTGGACGTCGGTGTTAAGTTGGATCTTCATGGGGTTCTTATATGGATGCCTCCCGGCTGGCAAGCACAATTTGCTCAGTTGTGTGAAGAAGTCGGCTGCTCACTTATATCCGGCCTTGTTTGCGTGGATTGCCTGGTTTCCAAAACTCGCCCGCTGGCCCCGATGTATATCCGCCGACAAGCACCTCATCTCCTAGAGCGGACTCTTTATGTCCGACACCCCATACAGGTTTAGCTCGTCCCGGTCTGACTTATTTCACATCACTTCACTCTTTGCCACCTGCTAGCCTTCTGAGGCAGAAACCATATCCTTTCTTTCGGGTTGGTTGATAAATTGATTGATCCGTTTGTCAAGCCGTAAGCGGCCTGACACTCTTGAAACTTCTTTGGTAATCCTGCTCTTTGGTTGTGACAGCTCAAATCGTCCTGGCCATCTTGGCCGCCTGCGCCACGATTACCACATTGGCGGGCCTGCGCGCCTTCAAACTATCGGTCCAGATCGAGGATCAAGGTCTTCATCTCGGCGATCTCCTTGCGCTGCGCCGCGATGATGTCGTCGGCCAGTTTCCTGACTCGCGGGTCGCTGATGTGCGCCCGCTCGCTGGTCAGGATCGCGATGGAATGGTGCGGGATCATCGCGCGCATCCAGGACACGTCTTCGACGGTTTCCTGCGAGCGAACCAACCACAGCGACGCGGCGAAGAGCAGCGCGCCGGCTGCCAGGATGCCGGCATTGGCAGTGGTGTTCTCGTACATGCGCCACATGAAGGCCAGCATTACCACCGCCATCGTGGCGCCCATCAGTACGGCCATGTAGGCCCGCGTCTCGCTGAAGAAGACGTGATCGAGCGCATAGTTGTTCAGGTACATCAGCCCGAACATCACGAGCGTCGACGTCGCGATCATGGCGCCGAAGCGGGCGTACGGCTTCATCGCATGTTCCTTCTGAGTGAGGCCGCGATGCGAACGGGGTAAGGGGCCGTCCGGGCCGGGCAAACCGCGCCCCCGGACAGGAAGCAGGAGATGGCGATTCGCCGCCCCGGCTCCAGCGCCTGCTCGACCGTGGCACTCACCTGAGCGGCCAGCGCCTCGGTGCCGTCGATGTGGACGTCGGTGTTAAGTTGGATCTTCATGGGGTTCTCCTGTGGGGCTCGGGACAGAGGCGGTGTGCGGCGCGGCGCTACCGTCATGAACAGGGACAGCGACGACGGATCAGTACCGAAAACTCGCCGCTACGCCGGTACGACAAGGCATGCGCTCGGCCGGCAGGACATGGACCTCACCCCCCATACTTTCGACCAGCGTACCCAGATCGTCGAGTACGTCGTCCACGCGCGGGTTGCCGAGATCGGCAGGATCGATGCGACCGGTCGACCCGTCGATCCGCCCGGCCACCTGGCGCTCGGCCTCGAGCAGCAGTGTCGACACGCGGCCGGCCACTGCGGCATAGGCGACCTGCGACAGGTCCTCGCTGCCCAGCCCGTGGGCCGCGGCGGCCGCGTAGGCATCGCTCCATGCTGCTTGCTGTGCCTCCTGCTGTGGCGCCGCCACATCCCAGGCGCGCTGCCGCAGGTCGTCATGCGTCAGGCCCTGGGGGTCGGCCATCAGGCCGCTGGCCATCAGGAACGGGTTGTGGCTGACCTCGCGGAACCGGTGGTGGTGTTCGGGCAGGGCAGCCAGCATCAAGGGCAGACCGGATGGGCGCGAGTGGTGTTCCAGCACGGCACGGTCCACGGCACGGAAGAAGCGCTCGGCGTCGCCGTCGATCTCGTCCATCTTGCCGCCTTGGCCATGGTGCATGGCCATGTGGCCGCCGCCGATGCCGCCATATGAAGACACGGTAGTGTGCGGCTCGGTGCGCTCGTCGCCCAGTGCCGCGGTCATCGTCTGCGGCACGCCGGCCGCCAGCGCCACGGCATCGAGCGTGTTGCGATTGCCTTCGAAAAGTTGCACCTTGTTCAGGCTCAACGCCAGCACCTGGTAGCGCCCGGTCGACTGCAGCCACTGGCGCAGCGGCTTGGTGTGGAAGCTGTCGGCCGCCACGGCCAACTCGGCCACCGGCCGCTGCAGCAGGAACACGCGGAACAGGCCCGGCCCGCCCAGTACGGCCAGGCCGTCCAGCGTGTGGTTCCAGAAGTCGTGGTCTTGTGCGAGGGCCTCGAAGGGCTCGACCAGGGCCTTGACGGCAGCGGTCGCATGTTGCTGTCGCAGCGAGGTCGCCAGCGCCTTCACCAGATAGCGAAACCGGATCGGGTCCTGCTGATTGTCCGGGTGGCGTCGATGGGTCGGCTGGTAGAGCGACAGGCAGGGCCGCCCCTTGAATGACGCCATTTCGGCAAGGCTCGCCTGGGTGAGTGTGTCTGGCGTGTGATTGGTGTTCATGTCGCTTCCTTAGCTTGTGTCTGTGGACCGGCGGCATGCAATGACATCGGCGCGCCACACTCTCCCTGAACAGGACGGCAACCAGCACGCAGTGCTGGGCGACCAGACAATCTGCCCAGCTCGCGTGACCTCGTCTGTGCGACAGCGCACGCACACACTCAACTGTTCGGCAGCGCACGGAGCAGCCGGCACGGATCGCGATAATCTGCGCGGATGATTCCTAAACGCGCAAACCTCCCGCCACGTACTCTGAGAAACCGGCGCACAGGCACGGGGCTCTTTGCCTGCGCACCATGAATCCGGGCGGTCTGGCGCGTGACGAGGAGTTGCTGGGTCGCACGAAGGCCGAGCGCGCAGGTGATCGCGTAGTACAGCCGTTCCAGCTATTCGCACAACAACAGGCCTCGGGCGGTCTGGTGCTCCTGGGCTGCGCCATCCTGGCGCTGGCCTGGGCCAACTCGCCGTGGGCGTGGGCCTACGAGCAAATGCTGGGCGTTCCGCTGGGTATGTCAATCGGCGACCAGATCTTGCGCCTGGACCTTCGCCATTGGATCAACGACGGCCTGATGGCGATCTTCTTCTTCGGCGTCGGGCTCGAGATCAAGCGCGAGTTTCTGGTCGGTGAGTTGGCCGAACGACGTGATCGGCACTGCCTTCCTGGCCGGCATCGGCTTCACCATGGCGCTGTTCATCAGCGGACTGGCGTTTGCCGGCACGCATTTCGAACGCGAGGCCCAACTGGCCATCCTGATCGGTTCGTTGCTGCTGGCCGCAGCGGTTGGTATCGCCATTCTGCTGACGTCGAAAGCGGCGCAGGCGCCCGGCCCGAAGTAAGTGGTTGACTGGGAGACCGTCGTTGTGTCAGCCGTGAAGTTCGCGCAGCGTCTGTGTCGCCGCCATGAAGGACGCCTCGACGTCGAGCAGATCGTCCGGTTCCGGGACCGCTTCCCGCGCCCCTCTGACAATCATGCCGGCGTGGCGCTGGAGGCAGGCCGCGTCCGGCAAGCGTTGCACGTGGCCTGCGATCTGGGCGATGGCATCGAGCATGCGGATCGCCACGGCCGGGTTCGAACGAGCGCTTTGCCTGATCTGGTTGAAGGCCGCGTCCACGATCCCCGCAAACGTGAGCCCAGGCGCCACCAGCCGCAGCCGCCCGTGAGGGTCGAATCGCTGGGCTGACGGCATGTCGCGTCGGGCCAGCCGGCACAGGCCCGAGCCCAGTCGATCCACGCAGGCGATCGCCGTGAACGGATCGTTGATGCCCGGGGACAGCGCCCGCACGGCGATCTCGACCAACTGGTGAAAGGAGAACTCGACATCTTGGGCGGCGGTGCGCTGGTTGCCGAGCACGAAGGCCGCGTTCAGCTTGTCGATCAGGGTTTCGGTGACACGATCTCCGGGCCAGACCATCGCCATCGCCCGCCCTTTGACGAGGTAGTGCCCGGGCCGGCGCTCCAGCCGAAGCAGCAGATCTTCCTCGCTGGCCAATTCCATCAGGGCGTCGGCATCGATCATCTGGAGATAGCCGTCTTCTAGGGCGCCCACAGGACGGGCCTCGCGTTCGAACGCCGCTGGCAGCTCGGCTTCCCCCGGCGCTTTCGAGACTTCGGACTCAGGTTTGCCAAGGTGGCCGGGAAACAGCCTGTCGATCCCGTCGTCCAGTTCCCTGCCGACCCGCGCCACGACCTCGTCCGCCTGGATCAAGACCGAGACATGATGGATGAAATAGATCAGCACCCCAATGCTGACCATGGCCAGCAACACGCCGAGGCTGACGGACAAATGAGGCACGAAGGCCCCCTCGTCGATGCGCCGAATGGTGCGCAGCACGAGCAGGCAGTACACGAACGTGGCCACGAAGGTGCCCAGCACCACTTGGTTGACGGTGTCGCGCATGAAGTTGCGCAGCAGGCGGGGGCCCAACTGGGACGAGGCGAGCGACAGCGCCACCAGCGTCATCGAGAACACGGTCCCGGCGATGGCGATCATCGACCCGGCCACGGTGCCCAGCAGCAGGCTTGCACCCTCGGCACCACCTGAATAGCTCCAGCCCACGCGCTGCAGCCAGTCCTCGGCGACGGCCTTGTCGAGCTCGACCGCGCAAACGGCCAGTGCCACGGCCAGGCACGCCATGACCGCTGGCACGAACCAGAAACTGGATCGAAGGCGATCCCAGTATTTCAGCAGAAGTGCTTTCAAGAAGCCTCTCTTCAACCTGTAACCCTCCAACGGAGCGCCCAAGCTGGTTTCGGTCGATGGGATGAGCATAAATACTCGAACGCAAGCACTCTGTTCGTTTCCACACCAAGACACCGACGACGCGAGCCGTGGAATTTGCGTCGGCGATGGTGTTGCCCTGAGCTCTAGAGAGTCAGGTCTCTGCCTTTTTACTCTTCCCGCGAGCTCGATCAACGAGGACTCGAACGCGACGTCGCTCACGCCCGGCAACTGCACGCCAGCAACGATGGCCCGTTCGGGTTTGTCTTTGACTTCAATTTGCAATCGGAGATCGCTTGAATCAATGGGACAGCGAGAATACTACCTGCGTGGAGGGATCGATCAGCCTTGTCGACTTCGAATCACCGGTGACCGTCTGTTAAACGGCCATCGCCAGAACCTCGGCCTCCGTGCGCGAGAACAATGTCTTCAGCAGCGGATGCTGATAGCTGCGCTTGACGGTGATAGCGTAGAAGTTCTCGTAAAGATTGGGAACCACGCAGTACTCATGCAGGCGGCCGTCGCGTAGCTCATCGCGCACTACCACGGACGGTAGGAGCGCTATGGCATCGGTGTCCCGCGCAAGCACGCGCAACATTGCCATATCATCGACCTCGGCGCGCACGCGGAAACGGATGTCAAGTTGCTCGCAAAGCAAATCGAACGCCGTTCGGATATCGCTGTCCGCGCTGGGTAACAGAAGCGAGAAGCCGGCGAGGTCTTCGGGGAATCGCATTGTCTTGCCCTTCGGAAGGGGCCGGCCGATCAGGCTGACTTGCTGACGAGCTATTCGGCGACAGCGCCATTCGCGCTCTGAATCTCCCTGCACCGGCCGGTTTGAGAGAACCAGATCAAGGGTATGTGTCCCGAGCCGGATCAGCAGGTCGCTGAGGCTGCCTGACTGCAGTACCAATTCGACATTGGGACGGGCGAGCAGCGGCTTGACGAAAGATTCCTGGAAATTGCGCGAGAGCGTGGCAACGGCACCGATCCTCAAGACTTGGCGCTCGCGCCGGCGCCCGTCCTTGAGTGTGGCAACCAGTTCGGCGCCTGTCTCGAAAATCTGCTCTGCGTAGGCCAGCGCGATGCGACCGGCTTCGGTCAGCGAAAGAATTCGCCCCTCTCGGATGAAAAGCGCCTGACCGAGTTGATTCTAGAGCTGCCGAATCTGCACTGATAGTGCCGACTGCGATACGTGAAGGCTCTTTGCGGCACGCGTGAGGTTGCCTTCCTTGGCCACAGCCCAGAAGTAATGCAGGTGATGGTAATTGAGACGCGCCATGATTGATCGTAATGACTGTTCGTACTGACTGTTCGTAATTACAGAACGCTAATTGAATAAATATGAATTATACAGAACGATAGAGATCGCGCAAAGTACGCCGCATTCCACTGCGCGAAGCCAGCCGACATGATCGAAGGGATTTATGATCGAAGGGATTAGACAGTTGCAGGTCGCCGTCGGCCCTCTGCTCCTTCTCATTCCGTTGTGCTATGCCCTGGCGGCGGCCCTGTCTGGCAGTCGCGCGAACCCTCGCCTGCCCGTCTTGTGGAACCGCGCACTGTTCCTGGCCGGCAGTGCGCTTGGTCTCGCCATTTTCCTTGCTGTCACCCTTACCGTCTTCGGCGAAGTCTTTTTCCGGATGCTGACAATTCTCCCGCTCGGCCGAATAGGCGCGCTAACCCTCAGCGTTCGCCTTGATCTTCTGACTGTCATCATGCTGGTGCTGGTGTCGTTTGTCGGCTTGATCATCCTCCGGTTTTCCCGCCGCTACCTCGACGGCGATCCCGACCAGGCGCATTACGTGCGCTGGTTCATGGCCACACTGGCGGCCGTGACACTTCTGGTGATTTCCAACAACCTGCTGCTACTCGCGCTCGCCTGGATCTGCACCAGTCTCGCACTACATCAGCTACTGACTTTCTACTCGGATCGGCAGCAGGCGCTTATCGCCGCACACAAGAAGTTCCTCGCAAGCCGAGTTGCTGATCTGTGCCTGCTCGGGGCCTGCGCGCTCATCGGTCTCAATTTCGGCAGCTTCGAGTTGGATGAAATCTTTGCCCGCGTTAGTACCATGCCTGCATTCCCGACCGCCCTCCAGTGGGCCGGTGTGCTACTGGCGTTCGCCGCAGTGCTCAAGTGCGCGCAGCTGCCAATTCATGGTTGGCTGATCCAGGTCATGGAAGCGCCGACACCGGTATCCGCACTTCTTCACGCTGGGGTTGTCAACATTGGCGGATTCCTGATGATCCGGATGAGCCCTCTGATGGTCGGATCGGACGCCGCTCAGGCGGTGCTGGTCATCGTGGGAAGCTTGACCGCGGTGATCGCTGCCCTGACGATGATGACGCGCATCAGCATCAAGGTAATGCTGGCGTGGTCGACCTGTGCGCAAATGGGCTTCATGCTGATGCAGTGCGGACTCGGCGCATATGAACTTGCCGCGCTGCACCTGATCGGCCACTCACTCTATAAAGCGCACGCCTTCCTCTCCTCTGGCAGCGTCGTTGAGCAGTACCGTCTTAAGCTGATGTCGCCGGCGCCGCGACAGCCCGGATTCGCGCGCTGGCTCGGCGCACTCGTAGTCTCGACCGCGATCGTCGCGGTGACGGCGACAGCGGCCAGGATCGGGGTCGACGAGGAGCCTGCGCTCTGGGCGCTGGCCTGGGTCGTTACCATCGCGCTGACGACATTGCTCGTGCATAACGCCACGCGCTTCGGTTGGATGCATGTCGCTCTGCTTACCGGCGCGAGCGCGATGGTCCCCATCCTCTATTTCATCGCCCACGCGGTGCTGCTGCAAATCCAAGTCGCGCCGTTGCCGATCAGAAGCGGCCCTTCCGATACACTCGTCGCCTGGGTGATTGCCTGCTTCAGCTTGCTCTTCGTCCTGCACGCATGGATCCGTGCCTATCCGGATGGCCGACTATCACAACGGCTCTACCCGCACCTGTTTGCCGGACTCTACCTCGACGACCTGTTCACTCGCCTGACCTTTCGCCTCTGGCCAGCCAAGCTTGTGTCGCGCGATGTACGGGCCCCGTCAGCCACCGTTAATCCCAGAAGAGCTCAATCGTGACCGTGACCACCTTGGTTCAAGCCAGCAACTCGACGCGCCAAACCTCTCCCGAAGATCCGGAACTCGCAGAAGCCATCGATGCGGCCTGCCGGCGAATCGCCCCGACTTGGCCGCTCGACCAGTTCATCGCTGTCAACCCGTGGTGGGCCTATGTCGGGCAGCCGATCGCGCAGGCCGGTGCGACGCTCGCTGCCGGGGGGGGCACGGGTGGTAATGCCGCGCACCTGGTACCGCGAAGCGTTTGTCTCCGGCGGTTATACCGAGCGGCATATCACTCTCGCACTCGAGCGCGCTAGCAGCAAACTCGGCGCGCAGGAGGTAATCGCAGCGCTCGAACACTGTCCGGCATTGCCAGCGCAGCGCAGTCGCATGGCCGATGTCGCCGATGCTACGCGCGACCTCGCCCACCAGATGTCCTGGTGCTCGTTCGTCACGCACAATGTAAGCCAGTTCTGCGCCGCGTTCTTCGACCAGGGTCAGTCGAGTTGGTCGTTGCACCGCAGTGCCGGCCTCTACCCGACATGGCGCGAAACGGCCCGGCACGACCTGAGCCCGAAGCTGCTCATGGGTCTGCCGGGATTCGGCAAAGCCGTCACGACACTTCCTGCTGAACCGCTCGCACTGATCGCAGCGGTTAGTGATGCGCTTGGGGTGCCGCTTGCGGAGCGCAGCGAGTATTACGCATCGTTACTGATGAGCGTCAACGGCTGGGCTTCCTGGTGCGCCTACTTGCGCTGGCAGGCGCGACTTCGGGACGCTGACGACGATCATCTTGTGCACCTCCTGGCGATTCGCCTCGCATGGGAATGGGTGCTCGCCGAACAGCTGCCTGTCTCCGGCATCAAGGCGCTATGGCAATCGGCAAAGGCGCGCTGGCCGGACACGCGGCCTGCCGTAGCCCGCGCACAGGAAATCGACTGGCTCCTGCAGCACGCGTGCGAGATTGCCTACCAGGAAGAAATCTGCGCCGACTTGATGCGCGCGCTTCCGCCGACCGACACAGGAACGCCAGCAGTTCAGGCGGCGTTTTGCATCGACGTGCGTTCGGAGGTTTTTCGCCGTGCGCTTGAGGCGGAGTCGCCGCGGGTCCGTACGCTCGGTTTCGCCGGATTCTTCGGCTTGCCGCTCGAATACGCGCCGCTTGGCACATCGATGCGTCGCCCGCAACTGCCCGGTCTGCTCGGCGCCAAGCTGCAGGTACGCGATATTAGCGTGGAACCGGGACGTGAACGTGAGCTCGCCGCGCAGCGCCGGCAGTCACTCGACCTGCAACAGGCGTGGAAGCAGTTCAAGACGGCGTCGGTTTCTGCCTTCTCGTTCGTCGAGTCCATCGGCATCGTCTATGCGCCCAAGTTGTTGACCGACGATCTCGGCCGCACACGCCCCGTGCCGCAGCCCCGGCTCGGTGGCCTGGGTGCCGACGCAAGCGAGCTCAAACCGCGGCTTGCCGGCCGAGCCGGCGACGGCGCTGCTATCGATCTGGACGAGCGTGTCAGTCTCGCCGCCGGCATCCTCGGCGCGATGTCGCTCACTACCGGATTTGCCCGCATTGTCCTGCTCGCCGGGCACGGCAGCGCAACCGTCAACAATCCGCACGCTGCGGGTCTCGACTGCGGCGCCTGCTGCGGCCAGACCGGCGAAATCAACGCGCGCGCCCTGGCGGCGTTACTCAACGACACGCAGGTACGTGCTGGACTCGCTGCAATTTGCATGGACATACCGGCGACGACCTTCTTCGTCCCCGCTCTGCACAACACCACCACCGACGAGGTGCGACTCTACGACCTGGACGAATTACCGGCGAGCCACATGGACGACTTGCGCGAGCTACTCGGCTGGCTCGCCCGGGCCGGCGCACGCGCGCGCGCCGAGCGTGCGGCGTCGCTGGGACTTGCCGGGTTGGCGGACCGCGACGGCCAAGACGCCGTCGCGGAACTGCGCGCAGCAATCGACACCCGCGCCCGCGACTGGGCACAGGTACGCCCTGAATGGGGGCTCGTCAATAATGCCGCGTTCATAGTCGGTCCCCGCAGCCGCACCCGGCACATGAACCTCGCCGGACGCTCGTTCCTGCACGATTACGACTGGAGTGCGGATCTTGATGGCTCGGTGCTGGAGTTGATCATGACCGCGCCGATGGTCGTCACACACTGGATCAACATGCAGTACTACGCCTCGACCGTTGACAATTTCCACTATGGCAGCGGCAACAAGGTGTTGCACAACGTCGTCGGCGGAAACATCGGTGTGTTCGAAGGCAACGGTGGCGACCTGCGTATCGGACTCCCGATGCAGTCACTGCACAACGGAGAGCGCTGGATGCACACGCCGCTTCGTCTGAGCGTTTTTATCGAAGCTCCTCGCGCGGCGATCGAGGGCGTCCTCAAAGCGCATATGCAGGTACGGAAGTTGGTCGACAATGATTGGCTGCATCTATTCCAGATCGATCCGGTCAATGGTACAGCTCACAGGTACATGTGCAGCCAATGGACGCAAACGGGCAGGGCCATCCATCTTTGAACGGTAATCTGCGGTCGACGGGCTACCGAAGAGAGCGCAGTGCCCTCCTGACGAAAGAACGCGTCATCGCCCCGCTCTCGATCCGTGTCATAGCCATCGACGCGTTCGACGCTAGCACCGAGAGCTTCCAGGAAGTGGTGCTGCTGATTTATGATCGACAGCAGATCGAAGTGTGCGGAATCGCGCAGGCGCCCGCGCAATCATCATGGATTATTCGGAACCGGCGAAGCGCTCGACGATTTCGCTCGTAAAGCCGGGTTTCCGGATCATTTCCTTGTAATTAGACCGGAAAGTGATCATGCGCCAGATCGCCCCACATCCAATCCAACAGACATCATTTTGTTACATTACAAACATTTTTCAATATATTGCTATCAAGCGTTTTTCTACTCCCACTCGATCATCAACGACATATGTAAGCCATTGTCCCATCTAGAGCTTCGTTCTGCGAGTAACATTTTTACCGTCAGATTTACCGTCAATCTCATCTAATACCCCGAAATAGCTTTCAGCATCTATCGACATCTATCGACATCTATCGAGGGGCATCGGCGCCTCGACACAGGCCACCTTTCGAGATGTATCGACATCTATCGGTTCTCGCGACGGTTCTTGGCAGCGTCAACGAGCCCTTCTGCTGTTCGAAATGGTGCCAAAAAAGTACCGGCATCAAATGAGCCTTTTTGTCTCGTAAAATCTTTTCGTCAATTTTTTTACCGTCACGGCACCGCTCTAAACACACCAACCGCCCCGAAAACACCAAAAACCGCTGCCATCAAATAGCTTAACTTGTTGTCACACCGAGAGTTTTCGATGAATTGTTTACCGTCAGGTCATTCTCGATAGCGGAAGGTATCCCGACTCGAAGTCACTCAGGTCCCGTGCCAGCGCCTATAAGCATCAATCCATTCTGCCCCCTTTGGCTGCGGGTCGGGCAACGGCAGATCAAGGATCGGGATTGTTTGACTTACCTTTCCACGAACGCAAATGGCGACGATTTGGTCGCGCTTGGTGATATCGACCTTGGCGACCGTCACTTCCTGGCCAAGCACCTGAGTCACGAATGGAAGAGCGAGGTTCTCTTCGATCATTACGAAGAACCCGCCCGCCTGCTCTGATTCGTTGTAGGCATCTGTCGTCGCCTGTTCGATCAGTTCATTCAAATATTTCGTGGTGAGCTTCAATTTCTTGCTCATTCTTGCTTCCTTTGACCGCTACGATTTCTTCCAGAGCTTGGCATCCGAGAGGCGCCTTGCCAGGGCACCGCGTTTTCCATGCCGGGCCATGAAGCCTGCCAGTTTGAGGTCGAAGTCAGCTCGGGAAGCGCAAAGCGTATAGGCATCGGCCAGATCAACGAGCGCGTGTTGTACCTCATCGTAGGCGGAGGCGATGCCCCGTTCGGCTCGCTCATCGGCAGCTTGCCAGCACCGATCGAAATCGGCGGCTAGAGTGCACAGATAGACTTTGCGCTTGGCCTGCCGCTCGCCTTCAGCTTTCTTGCGCTGCAAGGCTTCCTGCTGTTTTCTCGTTTCGGCAGCAGACATCGCCAACTTCTGAAGTTCCGCAACAGTACGCCGCTGCGGTTCAGGCGTTCCGATCGGCTGCCGTTCGCGCTGCCAGGCAAGGAAGCGCAATTTCAACCGACTCTCGGCTTGCTGCGCGTGCCCTGTCAACAGCAGTTTGAGCGTTGCTGCTTTCTGTGCCGTTGGAAGTTCGGCGATCCAGACATCCAGTTCCACATCGGCCTCGGTATCGAGATCGGGTGCTTGCTGGTCAAGCAACCCGGCCGCCGTTAGCAAGTCCGGGCCGATTTCGAGAAATTCCGCCAGCGACTGCTGGGCAGCAGTGAGTCGAGAAAGCCCGGGCGGCCGCGGGGGCTCGATGGCATCTTCGTCAACTTCGCCGGCGCTCACGCCAGCCAGCCAACCGAGATACAGCGGGCGCAAATCGCCACGCAGCAGCTCATCGCGCAATGGTGTCAATCTGCCCATCCAGCCCCGGCCATCTTCCTCGCCAAAGCGGTCGTAGTCTTCACCCTCGTTCAGTACCCATTCGAGTATCCAGTGCGTATTTGTCCGGTCGACCGTGAAAGCGAATTCGGTTTCAAAGGCCTTGAGAGTTCTGGTATCCAATGTGTCCTTCGGCACCCGCAGGAACAGCCAGCAAGAACACCAGTTGGCAACATAAACGTGTGCATCAAAATATTGCCCCATCCAGTCGACCGGCTCTCCTTTGAGGTTGCCCCATTGGTAGTCATTGACGAAGCTGGTCGGAGTAATGCTGGCGCGTGACGAGCGCGAACGCAGTTCGGCCATTTGCGTCGGCGTCAATGGCTTGTCGATGGCGACGAATTCGTAGTACTGGTACTCGCTCATGCCAATTCACTTTCTGTGAGGTGTGGCCATCTCGATTTCAAGCATATTCCCCTCAAATCCATCGGACTCAGCGACGCGATCGGTGGCGTGTGATTCATTGATCCGATATCCCATAGCCTTATATCCACGCTGGCGCCTGTCCCACATCCGCAGTAGCGCCGGGTGGCCGGTGTCCACGAAATCGATGATTCGCACGTCGGTCTTGGCGGCATGCTCGCGGTGCAGTCGACCGGCGTACTGCTGCAACGTACCCTTCCACGACACGGGCATTGCTAACACCAGCGTGTCGAGCGCGGGATGGTCGAATCCCTCCCCGACCAGCTTGCCGGTCGCAAGCAGGACGCGCGGAGCATCAGGCGGCAGAGCATCGAATTCCGTGATAAGCGCGGCACGCTGTTTCCTGGGCATCCGCCCGTGCAGGACGAATATCAGTGGAATCTTGCCACCCAAAGCCGCTTGAATGGCATTGAGATGCTCGGTGCGCTCGGTGAGTACCAGAACTTTGCGGCCTTGGTTGTAGGCGATCTGTACTTCCGCAGCTATGACGTGCGTTCGGGCCGTGTCATTGGCGAGGTTTCGAAACACGTCCTGAATCCCGGCCTCGGACGGAAGATCGATACGTGCGTAAAGCGAACGCGGCACCACCTCAAGATCGCGGGGAGCAGTGGCCGACTTGGCCGCCGTATAACGAATCGGCCCGCACTGCATGAAGATGATCGGCTGTTGCCCGTCGCGGCGGAATGGGGTGGCGGTCAAGCCCAGAACGTATTTCGCCTTGGTCCGCTTTAGGATGGCGTCGAACGACACTGCGCCGACGTGGTGGCATTCATCGACGATGACGTGACCGTAGCTCTCGACCAGCGGGTTCACTTCGCCCTGCCGTGACAGCGATTGCATCACGGCGATGTCGATCTTTCCAGTGGCCTTGGCTTTGCCTCCGCCGATGCTGCCGACCACCTCCTTGCCGACGCCAAGGAAGACCTGCAGGCGCTCCTGCCATTGCTTCAGCAATTCTGTGCGATGCACCAGCACCAGGGTGTTCACACCCCGCCTCGAGATCATCGCTGCGGCCGTGACTGTCTTTCCGAAGGCAGTGGGTGCGCAGAATACGCCGGCATCATGGTGCAGCATTGCGGCGACGGCCGCTTCCTGATCGGGGCGCAACGTACCAACGAACGTGACTTCGAGCGGTTCTCCGCAGTACCGCGCATCAAGCAGATCGCAGCGGATGCCATTGTCGCTCAGCAATTCCTGCGCGGCATCGAGGCAACCGCGCGGCAGCGCAATGTGCTGCGGATAGTTTTCGGCGCAACCGATTACGCGTGGTTTGTCCCACACTGACATTCGCATTGCCTGTGCCCTATAGAACTCTGGGTTCTGGAATGCGGCGAGGCGGATTAAGCGGTTGGCCAGCGACTGTGGAAGCTGTGCCTTCTCAAAGTAGACAAGATTGCCCAACGTCACGGTGAGGGACTCCGGCATCGCCCCCGAGAGCTTCCTCGTCGATGGTGCAGAACGCTTCCACGGCGTCGCCAAGTCCTCGTCGTCGATGAAAGTGACATCCAGTGGGTGCGCCCTGCCGGTGGCGCGCAGGATGGTCGGCTCAATGTCGTGCAGTGCCATCGGCTGAATCGATGCCAGGAAGTCCCACTGGTCGGGATATGGGTGCAGGTCGGCGTCGACAAACACGCTGCATCCGTGTTCGCGAGGTTTCTTCTGCAGCGGCAAGGCGATCAGGTTGCCGAAGCCACCTTTGGGCATCGAGTCCTGATTGGGGAACAGGCGGTCGTACGACTCCAGCTTCAATTGCCGGGTACGCGAACAGGTGTGACTGATGATGGCCGTGCCCAAGCGACGCGCATCGCGAGCCGACACCCTGCCAGCGAAAAACACCCAGGCATGCGCCCCTTTACCTGAGCGGGAAATCTCGAGTGCAACGGGGACGCCAAGTTCGGTGCACGACTGCACGAAGGCGCGTGCATCCTCTCTCCACTCGGCTTCGTCGAAATCGATAGCGACGAAGTAGCATGTGTCATCCGTCAGCAGCGGATAGATGCCGATCGTCGAGTCACCGGTCAGATGATCGTAGATAACCGCGTCCGATAGCGGGATCAGCGATCGATTGCTACAGTCCCCGCACTTGATGCGCGGCTTCTCGCAGACACCGGCGCGCCACTCGTTGGCGCATGCAGGTGAGTAACCCGACTTGGCCGTGCTCTTGCTTTCCCAGCGGATCGGGTAAACATCCGTGCGGCCCCGGAACAACCGGCGAAATAGCGCCACCTTTTCGCCCGTGGATAAACGTGAGGACTCCGGCATTGAAGCCGCCGGTACATGCTCTGTCTCCACGCGCCATTGAATGCCGTTCGCTTCCAGCAGCGCGACCAGACGGGCGTTTTCGGCCTTCAATTCCGCCGATGGATCGTGTTCAGCCATGGGGCCCGCAACCGATAATCAAGTCGTCCGTGCAATCACGCACGCCGCAACCAATCCCGTGACGCCAGCAACCCCGGAAATTTTTTCACGCGCAATTCTTCAAGCGCCGGGGCCGTGAGCTTCCATGCCTCTCCTCCGATCTGCTCGATCAACTCGATCCAAACCCGCTCAAAGGCATGGATCGCGTCCGCTTCTACGAATCGAACACCAACCGGCAACAACGGATTGATGTCCTCGGTCAGGCTCCGCGTAAGTTTTTCCAGCATGCGTTGCTCGGCGATCGCACGCGTGATCGGCTTGCCTTCCATTGCCAGGTAGTGGTCAAAACAGGCGATGACCTTTTCCGGGGCCAGCGTGAGTTGCAGCAGTCCCTGATGCAGATCGAAGAGGTCCCGGCTCGCTCGTCGCTGCAGCAGCGCGCGCAGTTTCGTGCCAAACAGTTCCTCGGGCTCGAAAGACGCGATCTCTGCTTTTCCTCGGTACCAGTCGTTTTCCAATGCAAAGGGATACCGCTTGATGCCGAGCAGGTTTGTGTGCTCTCGTGTATTGATTTCGACCTTGAGCTTGAGTGTTGCCTGAGGATCGACCTCTGGTGCGAACTTGAACACCAGATGCATCGAGTGACCCGCCTGTTCCCTCTGGCATCTTCCAAGCCACGACAATGCTTCACGGACCGCGTCGACCGTCGCGCCAATGGGTTCCGCCGTCATTTGCACAAGGTCGATATCCTCCGAATAGCGCAGCGGCTGCTTGAACAGCAGTTTGTGGATGGCCGTTCCGCCGCGGAACGCGAGCTTGCCCTTCAATGTCGGTGCATTGAACAGGTCGCATAGCGCCCGACTGATGATCAGGTCCTGCTCAACCTGCCTCAGGTCCGGCCAGGGTGCCTGTGCACTCCACGCCTGCAGGAAGGCGACGGGAATCACTCTGCCAACTCCACCGTTTCATTGATCAAAAGCTTCCACTTGGCATTTCTCTCGTGAACCCGCGCCAGCGCTTTCACGAGAGGATTCACGGCTGGATCCAGTGGCAGCATCGTCTTGGCTTGCTTGACGAAAGGCTCCAGTGCATGGGCTTGGCGACCGTGCCCAACCTGATCAAGCAAGTAACCGAGCCGGCGGACGGCGGAGTTTTCGTATGCGGCAGCCGCCTTTGCCAGCGTGCGCGGGTTGGCCTTGGCGCCGATGTCCTTGGCGATCTGCGCGACGCCGTTAATTCCGGCTGCCTTGTGAAAGTAGCGTACGCAGTCGAGCAGCGTCAGCTCGATGCCGGCGACGTTGGCGAATCCGGCGTCGCTCTTCATCTTGCTCACAAGCTTGGGCGTATTGACTTGCGCGAATGATTCCGCCGCTTGGTAAAGGAATTGCAGGCGGTGACGGCCAAGGTCGAAATTGCGCAACTGTCTGGGAACAATGATCTGGAAGACCATGGCGGCCTGATGCGATGAGCCGTGGAACGCCGCCGCACGCAGCAGCGAAATACGGTAGTCGATCCCCTGATGCTTCATCAGCGGGTCGATCCACTTCACGGGGTCTGGCGCGCCGGTGATCCGGTCTTCCGGACGCAGAATGAGAAAAAAGCCGTGCCTGGGATTCGCCAGGCGGCGCTTTTTGATCGAGCGTGTGATCGCCGCGGCCAGAGCGGGGGATTTCAGGCCGAGCGCCGCAAGTGCCTCATCCCGGGAGAAGTAGGCACGGCCACGAGCAAGCAGGTCATCGAGATAGGAGTCCAGCGCAACCATGCCATAACATACTCAAAACTCGACTAAAAATCAAGAGTTTTGCATATGATATAGGTCACTCCCACTCGATCATCAATAGAACATCTAAGCCTTTGTTTTGTATAGGACATTATTCTGCAAGTAGCATTTTTACCGTTAAATTTACCGTCAACCCCATCTGATACCCCGAAATAGCTTTCAGCATCTATCGACATCTATCGAGAACGATCGGTGCCCCGACACGAGGTACCTTTCGAGATGTATCGAGATCTATCGGTCCTCGTGACGCTTCTTGGCAGCGTCAACAAGCCCTTCTGTTGGTCGAAATGGTGCGAAAAAAGTGCCGGCATCAAATGACCTAACGTATTGTCTCGAAAAATATTTTCGTCAGTTTTTTTACCGTCACGGCACTGCTCCAGAGGCACCAACGGCTCAAAAAACGCAAAGAACCGCCGGCATCAAATAGCTTAACTGATTGCCACACAAAGAGTTTTCGATCATTTTTTTACCGTCAGATCATTCAGCTTGCGAAATAGAAGTGCCGATAGATTCGTCAGGAGATCGACTTGGCGTTTTGATCGGAGCCCAGTGACCGTGCCGCGGAACGTATCACTGCAACATCGTCCCGCAATCCAAGGTTAACGTACTGGTCCATGAGTGCGTCGTAAGGGTCGCGTAGATAGATCAGCGCCTGAACGGCCGTCGTTAGCCGGCCCAGATCTTCGTCACGCGTCGCGATGTGCCGTCGGACCGTGGCCTTCAGCAGGTCAAGATCACGGGCTACCAAAAGCAGTTCCGCTGCACGGTCGGCCTCGATTTGCTCTACATCTCGCAAGAGCTGCCGCAGCTTGTCCGGGGACGCGGCGATCTCGTGAGCCTCAAGTGCTGCCCTAACGTGCGCATGGGCTTCACCAAGGGGCGAGAGGTTGATCATGTAGCGGGTCAGCGCAGCATGGCTAACCTCCCGACCAGATTCGTCACGGACGGTTCGCTGAATTCGATCGAGAAGATCTTGCTGGCGCGGCTGGCCGAACACCAACCGATACAGTGCAAGTCGCTCCTTGAGTTCTTCGTAGCGACTCGCATCCTGGCTGTCGGCATAGAAGAACAGGTGTCGGCGAATCCGCTCGACCTGGCCACCCCTTGGCTCGAAGACCCAGTGAGGATAGAGACCGTGTTTATAGCGCTGCACGTCAGGCGCGTCAGCGATCGCTTCAAACACACGCTCCCAGAAGCTTGGATTACCCCCTGAAGTGGCCTGCGCGAGGCGCGTGATCGGCCATTCTCTGGCGATGGCGCGACGAACCGCCAGACCGTCGCGCCGGTTGATGCGGCCCTCTCTCTGTTCGAGGTCGACCGGATTCGATGGCAGGTTCCAATGGACGATGTCGCGGCAAAAGAGGTGAAAATCAAGCCCCTCCTGTCCAACCGACGTGGTCGAGAGCACGAATGGCCAGAACGGCGAGTTGAAGGCTTCGCGCACCGCGGTCTTTCGGCTCGGCCCCGATTGCTCAAGCGGTGACCCTTGGTCGGCCTTGACGTCTTCGCCGAATGCGAGCGCGAAATGCGACCGGCGAGCCAACTGCTCCGTGCGGAAACGCCCCGTATCGGTGGTCACGTTGATGTTTGGGCTTCCCGTACCAACACCCAACACCCTGGCCAAATGCTCCGCCATTTCGCCTGTGGTGTTCCGCTGCAGAACGTTCTTCCCAACGTAAAGGTACTCGTCTGCGACCGCCTGGAAATGTGCGCGCTCGCAGTACTCGATCGCCGCACGTGCATAACCGCGTCCCGCGGGCGCCGCGCGCTCGACGATGGCACGAACTGTCCGTCTGTTGAAGTAACTGCGGAGCCCTCCAAAGCACAAGTCAACGAGACTCTCATGTACCTCGCCGCTGCTATCGGGGAACGTCGTCCAAAACGCGCGCAACAAGGAGACCGCCGGCGAAAAGGCAGCGATGCGCGCCAAGTGCGTCAGCCGGTCCTCCGAAATGCGCAGCGAGTCCTTTTCGACCATCCATTGGGCAAATGTGTCGACATGCTCTTCAAAACGCTCCGTGATGTCGTCACCGTTGTACGCGATGCTCTTCTCGAGGGCTCGCCGTATGGAAGAATTCGAGTGCTGTTCAAGGCGAGCGACAACTTGCCATATCGGCGAGCGGCTCGTGGCTGCGACCTCGACGCCAGCGTCTACGAGCGCCTGTTTCAAGGATTTCCGCGTTCGTCTGAGCAGTTCCTTGGCCGTAAGGTCGGCACTTGCCATAGCCGATGGATCAATGAGCCGGGCTAGCGCCGGAGATGGCAGACAAACATCGAAGATGTGGAAGGAGCCTTTCTCGGTAAAGCGCAACGGCGGCCGGTCATCCCCCTCCCACAGGCGCCCACGTGGAGCAATCCGTTGTTCGGCTTCGTGACTCGTCAGCAGGGCGATGGCCTTTGGCACAAAACGCCAGCCGGAAAAGATGAGCATCTTCGTCGGATCCGCGTCTTGGAAGAATTCGTCGCGGTAGTAGGTGTAGCTCGGTCGCGTCCACAAGAACTTCCACAGCGTATCGGGAGCGCCAAACATCGCGTGAAACAGCTCTCGGAACCGCAGGTTCCGTCGCGCCAATCCGGCCAGCTTCGATGGTGGCTCGACGACGCCGAAAGGCACAATGGCCTTCTTGCGCCTTGCCGCCGCCATCGGGGCGTACTGCGCATCCATGAACGTGAACGGTGCCGGGCAGGACTTCCAGTACTCGGTGATGTGCTGGGAGGTGTCGACCTTGTCCAGGAGAAACCTCCGCAGCCGGATGTAGTCGACTACTTCTTCCTTCTGCGGTACGACAAACGCATTTCCCGTCGGGCGTACTTCCTGTATGCCTTTCGTTGGGTCTTGAATGTACGCATTGCGCTCGGTTCTGCAGATTACTTTCCGAAGACGCTCCTCAATCCTCGACCGCAGCGCCAGCAGTTCCGGGTCGTTACCTTGGAGGAAAGCCCCTACCTCGAGCCGTTCACGGAACGCCTTAAGATCGCCCCGCAAGCGCGCGACTTCCTGTTTGCCTTGATCGGCAAAAAGAAAGCGCACGGTGTCCAGAAACTCGTCGTAGTGCCCCTGCCCTTCGTGATCCAAGGCCAGCATGCGGTACGGCGTCGCGGAAAGAATGAGGACGCCCGGGTGCCGGTCGAAGAGACGCGCCGCGATAGACTTGCTGCTGCTAGCTTCCGCGATAACTTCCCTAAACCGTTGGACCTCATCGAGTATGACGAGATGAGGCTGAAGATCGTCGAGTAGAACGCGCTGGGCAGCACTACGAAGAATCCCGACAATCCGGTTACGACGTTTCCTGCTCACGGCATCGTTCGGCTGGTATTGATCGACCTCACTTCGCAACACGTCAGACAACACCAGAGTCACCCCATCCAGCTCGATCGGCTTCCTCCATTCCTCGGCAATCCTCTGCTGCAGCCCGGAACGAAGCTTGCGATTGAATTCCAGGCGCAGGACGCGAAACCGCGTGGAAGCCTTCCAGCGCTCTTCTCCGGCGCCGCATCGGAAATACTCGCGCCACTTCCCTTTCCGAATGTCCTGCCGGAGAACGCGGTGGGCCAAGAAGAGTAGCAGCTGCCGTTCCCACGCCAGTCCCGTGCCCTCAGATAGAGACGTGCCGGGTGTGAATGAATAGAGTTGGAGGTTGTCGGTGCTGCTGGCGCTCCACGCCAGTTGCGTAATCCGCCGCAACGACGGGGGCGCGTTGGGTGCCAGCTTCGTCCGGTTCTGGTCGGCAATCTCGGAATTCGAACAGAGATAGACCACGACCAACTCTCGGCCCCGTCGGCGCCGCATGAGCTCTTCGATCACCCCACGCGCAACAACGGTCTTGCCGAGCCCGACTTCATCAGCGAGAAGAAAGCGGCGTGATCCACCGGTGTTCGTCAAACGCGCGCAGATTGTCTCAACCGCGGCGCTCTGAAACTCTGCGAGCTTCACGTTAGACACTGGCGCTGTCCTCTTCGATCGATTCCCGGAACACCGCCCAGAACTCCCGGAACGTGCTCATGTTCGCAGCGTCGCCACACGCAGCCAAGACGGCCTCGACCTCGTGAATGCGGCTAGGATCCGCCGTGCACGCTTCAAGGATTCGCTCGATAGTCGCTTGCCTCAGCAGCGGCTCACTCCCCTGCCCACCCCCGGATTGCCGGTCGCCCGAGGAGCGCGATGTTCCGCCGGGCAGGCCGGCGAGGACGTCCAGGAGCAGGCTACGAGCATCGACTCCCTCGAGAAGACGGGCGTTCACAGCTTTGTCCCGGTCGTCTGCGTCCCTGGCGCCGAGGTTCAACTCGAACTGGACGACGAATGGCAGCTCGATGTCCTTGTGGTGTTCATTCGAGATGACGATGTAGGCAAAAGCCGCGACGTCCTCAAGCTCAATTCCCGCGAATACCGCGCCTGATCCGTAAACCAGACGGTAGTCCGCCCGTATCGACTGATCCCGCTGAAGGAGCGGAATAATCTCGGCGCACATGCCGGCAGGCCATGCGTGTGCTCCGGCTGAGGCCGGCGCGAGCAACCGCAATGTCTTCTTGGTTGAGTCGTACTCCCCGCGAATCTGGTCCGCGCGCAGAAGGCGCTTGAAGTTCTCCATGCGCTTGGTCATCTCCTGCTCGGGATCGGCGACGTCGGGCTGCCGCACGTACTTTTCGATCCATGGTTGCAGTTGGTCCTTGGCTGGCGAGACAAAGGCCTTTACAACCGCATCGATGCCGAGGCCTGGCCTTAGCGAAACCATCGCTTCACAGTTCACGTTCGAACCACAGCCCCAGCCAGGACCCGTGGCGTTGGCGGAGCCAATCAAGGTTTCGGACTCACCCTCGGTTTCCCACGCCAGCAGCTTGGCGTGAAGATCAAGCGATGGCACGTCCTCGTCGGCATCAGCCGAGACGACGAAGACCCGTGCCCCCTCCAAGCGGCCGTGAGCGTCGTCGGACAGTCGGTCAAGCTCGTCTTGCGTGCTGACGAGCGTCAGCTTGCCCGTCCGATCGCAGACCCGCTTGAGGAAATCCGCGCGAACGAACGGTGAAATCAGGAGGGCGCGCGACATTTTTCGCGGCAACCGATTGATTAGCGCACGGTCGCCCGGCCACTGCCAATCGAATCTCAAGGCGTCGGCCGCTTCCCGAGGCGCGGCGAACTCGACGCTCTTTAGTTCTTCAATCAACTTCCACAGGGCCTTGGGAAGATCGCGGGAGGCCGCGACTTTCCGGCAGAAGGCAGATACATCGGAGCCGAATCTCTGGGTGCTGGCTCGCCGCGTACCCTCGAACATTGCGCCAAGTTCCCAGCAACCAGAATCCGTCACGTTCCGGCTTGCCGTGAGCAAGCGATAGATGGGCTCGACGCTGTGACGCTCGGGGCGCGCCACTGGGTCAAAACGCAGCGCCCAGACCTTCGGATGGAACGCCCCGGCTTCCATTGTCTTCGGCCGGAGTATCCGGTCATAGAGTGCGAACAGCCTATTGGTCGTCGCTGGCGGGTGAAGGCTTCCCCCGTTGACGTAGACCCTCAGGCGAGACCGCAGCCGCGCCACCGTCGTCAATACTGCCGGAGCATCGTTCAGGGGCTCCTCCACGTCTGCCCCAACAAAGGCGAGGAGCACCGCAGTGAACACATCAAAGCCGAGGCTATACGTTGTGCCAATGCAAGCACCCAGCACATATCCAGGTGGCGGGCGTAGCGCATCGGTGAAGGCGCTTCGCTGGCGCGTCGCATCGAGAACGCTCATTGGCCATGCTCCATGCCGTCGAGGATTTCCGATACAAACCGGGAGCCGACGCCGTGTCGATAGTCAAACTGGTAGACAGCTTCGCGCACCCGATCTGGCTTCCATTGCATCAGGTGCTTCTCATGCTTGAGCCGCGACTTGGCCGGTTTGACTCGCCGCTCTCGCTCTCGTATCAAGTCTCTTGCCTTCTCGTCGCTTAAGAGAGCGCCCGCCGTCGACGCAGCGACACAGCGCGCAAGCCAGCCATCGATGAACCACCGATCGCCTCGATTGCCGGGGCGCAACGCGGATGCCACCGTTGGCACGGTTACAAACTCGCTCGTGCACCATTTCTTCAGAGGGTCTTTGGCTTCAGCCCACCATTGCTCGAAGACCGGTTGCACCACATTCGTCGCCTTCTGGATCCCCAGCTTGTCGAGCTTTTCGATCAAGAGAGCGTAGTACTGGAGCGTTGCGCCGCGAACAAGGAGGCTCATGTTTCTCGCGTGTCCAAGCCAGACCGCGAGTTCCGGCGGGGGCTTCGGGCAATCCCACGGCCACTGAATGCCAACGAGGCGGTGCGCGAGCATGTGCGACAACAATGAATTGGGGAACATCGTCGTGAACCGCTTGCGCAGGTCGAGAGCTTCCGCCTTCGTGAGCTTGAACGTTTCCCCTGGCTTCACCTGCCCTTCTGAATCCAGGAACTTTGCCGGCGGAAGATCAGCCGCCCAATACTGCACCCCCTCGGGCCCTTGCGGGGTCTTGTCGTCGTCCCGATAGCCTCGACGATTGCGCCGGATGTCGTCGAACTGGTCCTGATACGCGTTTTCAGAGAGGCTGGATGTGAACATTCCAAGCTTGCGCAGTCCGCTCCAGTAGATAAGTGAAGGGAACTGCCTCAGGTCAATCTCGGCTTCCCGACCAATGACACCGACTGTTTCCTTGTCGGCGAGAACGTTCCTCAATTCATCCTGTCGCTGCCGAGCCAGTTGAGCCACTTGGCTGGAACGAACGCCTTCATGTTCGAGCAACCTGTAGATTCCAGCGACGAAGTAGAAATACCGAGCTGAGCGCATCAGCGTCGTGGTTGCAGGATGCAAAAGGTCAGAAAAGCGCTCCTGAAGAGCGAGAAAGCCGAGCTCGTCGATAACGCCTTCTTCTTGAAGCGATCGAATAAAATCGCGCGCTCGCGAAAGATCGTCAGCGCGAAAGTCGAGCCAAGTGACTGCATCGTGTTTCATGTCAGACCGCACAAGCCTCGTTCTTGCCGCAGCCGGCAAACGAGACCTAGCTCTTGCAATTTGCTTCGGCTGTAGGTCATGGCATGCGCGTCGTTATCTGAATCGCTCCGGCAGCCACCGGCAAGATGATCCACGACTCAATGACGGAACGGTCGGTAGCGCGAGCCAATGCGTCGGCGTAAATGGACAACTGCCCACCATGCTCGACGGCAACCTGATCCCACCTGTCCTTCGGGGCCGGGTTCGCCTTGTGGTCGAGAAGCACCCAACCGTCCTTCGTCTCCAGCAGCAAGTCGATACGTCCGTGCATGACTTGCCCGTTGGGGAGAATCGACTCGATGGGAATCTCCGCATGGCGTCGACAATCCGGCCAGCGGGAGGAAATCCACTGTTCCAATACACCGATCTGCCGCACGAGCCCGGCAGGATCAATCGCGCCCTTCATCCCAAAACCATCGAGGATGCGCGCCACCCGAGCCTCATCCAGCGGCACGCTCGGATCAGTGAACGCGGTCGCGATACAGGCGTGGATGGCGTTGCCGAGTGCGTTCATGTCGGTTCCCGCTTTCAGGGCGATCCGATTCCCGAGCGACGCGGTATCCGTGACCTTGCATGGTCGGACGACGGCGGTCGAAGCGATTAAGGTTGCAGGCAGGCGTTCCGTACGCGAGTCGGGAACGGGGAACCAACGAAGCGACGAATCCGGCTCGGCCGTCGCCGACAGCGCCGCGGTTGCCTGGAGGCTCTGGAAGTCGCACGAAACTTTCGAACCATCCGGCAGGGAAATCGAGTCGCCCGAAACGTCCGGCGCGAGCCAGGGGGCATTCAGAGACCCCAGCCATTCGCAGGCGCCCTTCTTCGCGGGAAACGCCAATACGAGAAAGTCGCGCGCCCGCGTCATACTCACGTACAGGAGGCGCTTGGCCTCGTCGATCGCCTCCGCGCGCAAGCGAACGCCTTCCGGCGACTGCGCGATAACGTCGGCGATGTCGACTTTCTTCTGCGCGCCGAACGGCCACGGCCAATAGCGGACCCAGCGATCTTTGAGCGGCGCGGCGACGTCGAGGCTCGCATCGGACCGGGCGCCCACCGACCAGAGCCTGTCCTGAATGTCCTTCTCCAGATCCAGCAGAATGACGATGGGCCATTCGAGTCCCTTGGCCGCATGGTGCGTCATGACCTTGACCGCATCGACGGGCGGCTCGGCGAGCATGTCGAGTTCCCCCTCCGCCTGCTCCCCAAGCCAGAGAATGAGCCCGGAAACAGTCGCCGGCTCGCGCCGCGCGAGACATGCCTTCTCGTAGGTTCCTGCGAGGCCCAGCACCGCTTGCAGGTTGGCAAGTCGCACGCGGGCGACCAGTTCGTTGCGCCGCCAGCGAAGCACGCGCCCGGCGAGGTCGCATTGGGCGATGACGAGTTCCATCGCCGCGTACGGCGAGAGAAGCGGCGCCTGCTCGCGCAGCTTCGCGATCCGCGAAAGCAGCGGGTGACCGTCCTCGGCGCCGTCCCGCCACTGGGCGCTGTCGCCCCCGCCTTCGAGGTAGCGCAGGCGATCCGCCAGCCAGGACTCGGGCTCCTCGCAGTCCGCGAGAGATACGATCTCCGCGCTCGCCAACGTATCCCGGGGGTCGTTCAGTCGTCGCAAGCACGCAACCGCCAGCACCGCCTCTGGTGTGGAGAGCAACCCGGACTGTTGCGTGGCCCAGGGGACGGAACCGAAGCGAAGGGCCTCTGCCACCGTCTGTACGCCCGCATTGGTCTTGGAGAGGACCGCGATGTCGCCAAAATGCGCAGGCCGAGGACTTCCGGTTGATGGATCGACGACGCGGTAGCCGGAGGCGATCAGGGCCTTGATGCCTTCGGCGAGTGCTGCGGCTCGCTCCTGCACGTTCTTGCCGTTAAGGACCCAGTTGGCGAAGGCCGCGTCCGGGACGAGCTCCTTGCGAACGGGCGCGAGTTCCACCTCTGCGCGCGACAGCCCGGGCGCAAAGACATCGGCGAAGGAGCCATTGACCAGACGAACCAGGTTCGGTCGAGACCGGCGCGATTGGCCAAGGACCTCCTTGGATCCGCCCAGATTCGGAAGTTCGCCGAGCACAGCCTTCATCAATTCGGCGTCGCTGCCCCGGAATCCGTAGATGGCCTGTTTCACGTCGCCGACCCAGACCGTCTCGCGGGCAATGCGCGACAGGCGCACGAAGAGTTCGAGCTGGATGGGGCTGGTGTCCTGGAACTCATCCACCAAGAGCAGATCGAGCTCCTCCGACAACGCCTCGACGACTGCGGGCTTTTCCAGCAGGCCGAGAAAAAGGTGCTCCTGGTCCACGAAGTCGATGACGCCCAGCTCGCGTTTTCTCTGTGCGTAGGCATCGAGCGCCTTTGCGGCGAGAGTGAAAATCGCCGCGAGATACCGCTCGATGTCTTGCCGCAGCCGCGGGTGCGTAGCGAAACGGCTCGCGGTGTCCGTCACAGGCTGCGCGACGGTCTTGAGACCCGCCTCCGGTGCGCCCTTGGAGAGCTTGACCCAGTCGGCCCACGCCGCGGTGCCGCCGCGAACCAGGCGCAATGTCTCGCGCGCCAGCCCGATGTAATCGGCCGTGTTCTTCTTGCCGGTGGCGCGCTTTTCGAGCTCCGGGACGGCGGCTTCGATCGCGCCGACGAGGGACGCGTCGAGGTCATCCGCCGCCGGGGCGGGAAAGTGCGTAAGCAAATCCCTCGCGTTGCGCTCGCCGAACGCGGCAAGGCGCGCGTGCGCAATATCGTTCGCCCGCGCCTGGTCGATCAGCGACTTGAGCGCATCTTCCCAACTCTCGATGCCCAATCGCCGAGCCAATTCGACGATGTCCTGCACCGTGGCACTATCGGAGACCGCATCGATCGCCTCTCGCACGAGCGCGCCAGACTGCGCTTCCTCCAGCACGCGTTGCTCGGGGGCGAGACCCGCCTCGAACGCAAAACGCTCGAGAAATCCCCCGCAGACGCCGTTCACCGTGCCGATGCGTGCCTGCCCCATCGAATTGGCCAGCGCGAACTCGCCTTTCTCAAGGAGCGCCGTTCGGACCCGCTCGCGAAGCTCCGTGGCCGCCTTGCGGGTGAAAGTCGTCGCAATCACCCCGCCGGGTGTTGCCTGCCCTGAGCTGAGTTTCTCGTGGAGGATCTGCGTGAGGCGGTAGGTCTTGCCGCTCCCCGCACCCGCGCTAACGAACCTGAGTGTGCCGGCCATAGGTCAGTCCTCCCAGCCGGCAAGCCAGCGATAATCGTTGTAGGACTCCGGCAACGATTCCGGTTCGAGTGCATCGGGTGGTCCCACAGATTCCGGGGTGGGTTCGATGCCGTCGGCGGCAACCTCGATCATTCCCGCGTCGATCTGGGACCGGCGCCATTTCCAAGCGGCGACGAACTGCTCCCAAAGCAGCGAGGTGGATCCCGTACCGCGAGACTGAACCTGTCGCGCCTGCGGAAAGAACGCGGTGTCCGGCGCGAGGAGACGAGACGCTTCGAGGATGAAGTAGGAAACCTGCGGCCACGCTCCGGTTTCCTGCCGCAGCATCTCCGCATAAACGGACAGTTGCAGGTGGCGATTCTTCGCGAGCCGGTCCTGGTAGTAAGTCGCACCTGACCATTTCATGTCGACGATGGCCCGCTGGCCGGCTTTGTTGCGAACGACAAGATCCGCATTACCGTCGAGATCGCCGCCAGGAAACTTGCCGGCAAGATCGCGCTCCGCCTCGACCGCGTCAATGCCAGCCGCGCCGAACTGCCGCTGGATTTCTCCGATCGCACGCTCCAGGGCGGAGCGCAGCCGCTCGTAATCCGATCGCCGCCCCGGCATCAACAGAACCGCACCCTCCTCCGCCACGACCACTGCGAACTCGCGCGAGTACCAGGCCCTCAATGCGTCGCCACGAAGGGCTTGAGCACCCTCGGTGCGAAAGAACCGATCGATCAGCCGGTGGGCGAGATTGCCGTAGAGCAGGTTCTCGTCGGCCACCGACAGAAGGTTGGAGGGGTTGAGCCGGGCCGTGTACCTCAGGACCCACTGGTAGGGAGCATTCAAAAATACGTTGAGGCTGGAATAGGATTCGTGGGCGCGAAACGGAATCTTCGCTTCGGGGGGCAGGTTCCACCACCGCCTGCGTCTCGGCAGAGGCGCATGTGCAATTGCCGGGAGGTCATCGCCGGCACGACCCGTCACTAGATCCTCCAAAGGCTCCGGCTGCACGCCCTCGACAAACCACTGGATTTCCTGCCACAGCGGGTGCATCTCCTCGCCCGGCGGGGGAAGGACGAGCACGAGCTGCTTGCGCGCGTTCAGGATCGGCCTAAGCCAATCCTCGCCTCGCCGCGCCAGTACCTCGCCGAGCGGCGGAAGTTCTGCGCCTGCCCTTGCGAGCGATGCCATCTCGCTCCTGCTCCAAGGATAATGACCGGGCAGCGACGGCGCTCCCATCTGCCACCAGATCACCCGATCGAAGGGCTCGACCAACGCGCCGGGGTCGGACGCCGAAGGCACACATCCGACTTGGGCATGCATCGCGAAGTTGGGCGCACCTTGCGCCGTGCACTGGGAAACCAGCGCATCGAGTTCCGCCGGAGTGATCGAGGATTCCCCCTGTGAAGCCAACGCTTCGAGTGTCGCCGTCACCGCGCTGGCCTGTGCAAAGCCCGTCGCGGCCGCTGCGCTGCGAATGGTGTCCTGATCTGAAAGTCTGGCGCCGAAGTAGTCGCGGACCCTGCGGGTTCTTTCGAGTAGCGCCGCGACGGGTGCCCCCTGCGCGGGGCTGTACCGCGGGTGCTCGACCCAGAATGCCACAGCCTGGCGAAGATCGGCGGCCCGCTCCGGATAGCGACCCGCGATATCTTCGATTGCTTCGCGCCAGCGCGGGCCACCGATGCCGGGATGCTGCGCGATCACCTCGGCCAGTCGCCCGCGGGCATAGCCGGGCACCGGCCCGATCGGATGAGAGAGAAACTGAAGGAGCGCATAGACATCGAGCGGCTCCCAGATCGTGGCTAGCGCAAGCGGCAGGACCTGAAGCGCGGGCACCAAGGGACTCGCATCCTGGAAACCCTGCCGAGCGACATCGACGGCATCGAGCGTCGCGTCGAGCAGCGAGCGGCTCTGCTCGGCGACGATCGCAACTCCCTCCTGCGGCGACGTAAAACCGTGCGCGACCCAGCGCGCGGCGACCAGACCCGTTTCCGCGCGCACGACGCGGAGGCTGCCGTCGTCGGACCAGGCGATTTTCCCGTCGGGCTTCTTACCGTCATGCGCGAACTTGAGCGCGATCTGGAGCTTTCCCAACACGGTACTCGCATCTGCCGACGGACCGTACGCTCTGACCAATCGTACCGGCAGCTTCGCCAGCAGTTCCCGCCAGCGCTTCGGAAACGCCTCGATCGCGTCGACCAACTCGACGCCCTCGATCTTGGATTGTTGCTTGGAGAGGGACTCGGCGACGTGTGCCAGACGCTCGCCGACCGACGGGAACAGAAGCTTTCGGGCGAAGGTTTCCAACGCAGCCATGTCGGAGATCCGGAGCCCCGCCCCGGATGGCAACTCGCCGTTCCAGCCGTGCAAATACCAAGTGTCCCGCCACGACAGGAGCGACGCGGATGTTCCGATCGGATCGATCCCGAAGGAAGCGTGGTAGAAACGATCCGGCGTGTCGCTGTGCTTGAGACATTCGCGGTACTGCGTTACTCGCTGCGCATGCACGCATTCGGCACGCAACAAGCCGAGCCGCGTCTCAAGCAGGTTCAGCAACCCCAACGGACCAAGCACCGGCGATCCCAGTCGATTCGTGGGACGCCAGCCCTCTTCACCATCTAATAGAAGTCCGAAAGTTATCTGCATTTTTTCGTCCGACCACATACCCCCGTTCCTTCGCCCTCCGGCGCGGTGCCCGGGTTCAGCAGGATTTTCAAGATGGCAGTCCTTCTTGTTCTACCGTGAATCCGGCGGCCGCAATCGCTTCTCCAAGGACAACCCAACCGGCTGCGTTCGCGAAATGTCGGATTCGGTCCAATGTGTGGGGCGTGGCCTTGCGACGTAAATCTGGCGGAACGTCTTCAGGGTGCATTGACCATGGTTGAATCGTGTGGCCAACTGTGCGTGCATCCTGAGCGAGCGTGGCTGCTATTCGAAACCCGCCTTCATCAATGTCGCCCCAGTGATAGACCGGAATGTCCGCTGGCAAGTCAGCCAGGATGCGCATGTACATGGATCGCCATGCGGGCGACGGCATGCCCGCCGTGTAGAGCAACAGCAAGTCTTCATTCCACCGCCGTCGTGCTTCACTGTGGAAGGTCGTCAGGTTTTCTATGGTGAGCACCATTTTCGGGACGCTCGCCAAGCGCCTCACAGTACCTGCGGGTAGTCCCATATAGGGTGTGTCCAACCGCGCAGTAACGCCTTCGCGTTCAGCGACAACATTTCCGGAAAGCAGCACCGGATGTTCTTCGCGGAAAAGCCCGAGCTCCTGCCAAACGGATGGAGCATCCCGTAATTCTCCCGCAATGGAATTGGCAAGGAGAATATCCAACGGAACCGTCAGTCTCTCGATGCGTTTGCTGTCGTTGAAAAGCCTCGCGCTTGCTTCGCGGATGGGCAGGGACAACGGCTGATTTACCGAAAAGGTCTTACAGAACTCGATCGTTCTGGCCGCGTCGAGCCAGTCCTCGACGCTTTCCGGGCCAAGTCCTCGCGTTTTCCGCAGCTCAGACCACCGCTGTATGACCTCGCCGACAACCGGGAAGGTTGCTTCCATCGGCGCCAGCCGCTTATGCGCCTCAGCGACTTTGTCCTGCGTGAGAGTCAACCCGAGGAACTTACCGAGTCGCCTAGCGTCTGTGAGATTGATCCTCTCGATAAATCCGCTACCGGCAGCACCGCCGTCCCAGATCACGTCCACGGCCCCCTCCGCGCGCGCGGCTATCACCGTCGATTCAAATGACTCCTTGCGCTGTAGGGAGGCAAGACGTCTGTACTCGTCAAGATCGCCCTTCGTCAATGATGCGGCACGCGAACGCCGACCCGCCGCGAGTTTCTCGCCGGACGAAAGCAGTCGCTCAAGACAAGATCGGGCCAGGGCATCCATGCCTAAGCACCTGCCCCCTGCAGCAGCACGTCACCACGGCCGGATCGCATCGCGGAGATTTCCTGCTCGACAAGGGCGGGATTGAACTCCGGAAGGTCCTCTCTGAACTGATCCCGAACCTGCTGCGACACGTCATGGCCCTCCAGAAAGACCGCGTTGTTGTCCGCGTCTCGGAGGATGTCGTAATAGCGGTGGAGAAATGCCGTCAGGGTTCCCAAGTTCTCGCCCGGGCTGGCCATGAAGACTTGTAGCCCCAATTCTTCAAGATAGCGCATGGTGGCGATGATGTTGGTCATGTCCATCTTGTTGAAAGCTTCATCCAGCAACATGAGGCGAAGACCGTCCTTCTTGCCCCGGTCCAGACGATAGGCAGAAGCCAGCGCCGCCCCCGCGATCACATAAAGCGGTGCGCGATGCTCTCCGCCCGATCCCGGCCCCAGACGTTTGCTCAGATGGCCCACTACCTTGGCGCCCTTGGTAACCGGATCCTCTCGAAGAATCTCGATGTCGAATTCGAAGAACTCCCGGTAATCATCCAGTGGGCTGCGCATACCAGCCGCCCCTGGTGCGATCCTGTCCTCGATGAGCTGCCGAAAGGCTTCGGGAACCTCACCCGCCCCACCCAGGAGATCGACCGCGGGTCCATACGATGCGACGTCCTTGACGAACTTCAATAGTGAATCGAGCTGTGGACGAACCAATCTGCGAAAGCGATAACGCTCCCCATTCGAAAACGCCGGGCAAGTCCTCAAAACGGCGTTGAGGCGTTCCATCGTTTCTTCGAGCCAATCGAGGTTGTTGCTCAAGGCAATCGCAACGTCATTCCGAAAGGTCTCCTGAGACGTTCGATATGCCGCGTCCATGTCTGCCCGATGATTCGCGAGTTCAGTTCGATCGAGCCGGTGAAGGAGATCCGCCAGCCACCGACCAGCACTTCTCCAATCGGACGTGGCCTCGACCGGCGCCTGCTCCCGGTAATTCGCGAGGAATGTCCCGAACTCCCCCATGCCTTTCGCCGTCGCAGCATTCATTCTCCTCGTGGCGTTCTCGCTCTGAGCAATGCAGTGTTCGGCCATTTCGGCATGCCGCTCACCAAATCTCTCAAGCAGCGGATCCCACTGACGCATCCAGAAGTCATGGTCATATTCAGAACTGGCGCGCGCTTCGGTGGCTTCGCTTCCGGATCGATCAAGCTTCAATTGAGCGTCGGACTCCAATCGCTCCCTCGTGGTCATCTCGGTGTTGGCCGCTCCGATCTCACGGTGCATCTGGGTGATTTTCGGCCCCAGGGACTGGGCGCGCTCGAACCAATTCCGCTCGTGTTCGCCCAACCCAACATATTCGGGGTCCGCCATGCCCTGCAGCTGCTGGGCCTTTGCATCCGCCTCATCGATCGCCCTTCGCGAGTCCGTCAGCAACCCCAGCAGATGCTTGATGACGATGTCCTCGCTGGCGATCTGCCGCAACACGGATAGCAACTGCTTCAACGAAGCACGCTCACGGTCTAGTCGTGCCAGCTCGGCTTTGTGTCCCTCGATTTCGCGATGGAGTGCGTCTCGCTGTCCAGAACCGCCGGCGCCAATCCGGAATGCTTCCGGCCGCACGAGTCGAAGTCGTTCGATTTCCCCTGCCGAAACGAGCATGCCGTCTTGTGTCAGGGTGCGCCTTCCGTGCGAAAGCGCCTCACTGTCAGTCGCTGCTCGTCGCAAATCCCCGAACTGTCGCCGCAGGTACGCCGTCGCTGCAGGATGATCCCCAGTAATCAACTCGGCAACTGAATCCGTTTCAGCTACCTTGCCGACCGGTTGCCGGCTCTCCATCGCGATCTTTGCCCCGTAGACCGCACGGGGACCGGTAAGCCCCCGGTATGTCTGGAACGCTTCGAGCTCCTCATGCTCGGGCACCAGCAACGCGTCAACGTGACGTCCAAGGTATGCTTCGATCGCAGGTTGCCAGGCAGCGTCCAAAATACGGACAAGATCGCAAACCGGGACGGGATTCAGGCCGCGGTCGCGCAGTTCTGTCAGCAATCGCTGTACTGCCGGATCCAAAGGCGCACGGCCCTCGCGGACACGAGCCATTGCCGACTCGGCATCCTTCAATGCGCTGGTTACCTCTGAGTGACGCCGCTCAATGGCGCTGCCTTGTTTGAATAGCTCGGATACCGCCGTTGCGGCGACTTCAAGGGGCCGCTTGAGGTTTGACTGAATGTCGCCGGCAGTGATGTCGTCTAGCCTCGCCATGAGCGACTCGACGGACTGCGCAGCGGACGTAAGTTCGGTTGAATGCGGCTCCAGCAACGGCGAGCCTGCCGCGTCAGCCAGAGTTCGCCGAATCAGGCTCATCGTGGCGCGCAGTTCCCTACCTTTGTCCTGGCCCGCCTGGCGCGCTGACTGAATTTCGGTTTGCAACGCCCCGTAGTCCTTGTGGGCCACATGCGCTTCGCGAGCTCGTCTGAATTTCGTCGCTTCCGCATTCGCATGCGCAAGCTCCAATTCGAGAACATGCAGCTCGGCATTTTTCCTGGCCAGATTCTCCTGAGCACTGATCCTGGACGCCTGTGCGTTCTCGCATGCCTCGCGATTTTCCTCCACAGTCGCCATCTTCGCGATGGTGGTCCAAGTTTGCGAGCGGCGAGCTTCGGTTTCCGCTTTCTCGAACTCGGCCTCGACCCGGCGGCCATCGGAAATCTTCGCTTCGATTTGCGCAACAAGCTCAGCCAGCCTTCGGAACGAATCCGTCACCTCGCGGAATTTCTTGATGTTCGTGGGGCGCGCCTCAAGTACGTCATTTCGAACAATCTGATCGACGGACTTGTCGAACCTCATGCGTAGAGCGAAACGAAAGGCTCGAACAAAGGCTTCGGTGTGCGGAGTGCTATCGGTACCCCGTAGCGCCAGGAGCGCTGCCTGTATGTAGCGCTGCGAGTCGTTGAACAGTGGATCTTCCCCCGAAACGCGAGCACGTTCGATCAGTTGATGTCGAAAGGTGCTCCATTCACGAGGCCTCTCGACTCCATCGACCGTTTCGAGATGGTCGCCCATGGAGAGTTCGATCTTGGGGAGTATGTAGCGGCCAAGGACGTCATGCCCCTCTCTGTCAGCGGAGGCCTGCAGGCACACTCCCATGGACAGGGGCTCGTTCGTGCGGGAATCCCGCCACACCAGTGTGATGTACGTGGTCGCGTGTTCCCTTACCCGATGCTCATGGCTTTCCCCGTACTGTCCCAGGCAATACGCCCGAAGGGAACGAGTGGTCGCCTGCTCGTCGGCTTGTGCATTCAGTGCAACAAGTCTGCTGTTAGCTCCAAGCATCGCGATCTGCACCGCATCCAGCAACGAACTTTTTCCGCTTCCGTTCGGACCAAAAATGCCGGTGATATCCTCAAGCTGAATGTCTTGGCTTTCGAAGAGGAAAAACTGGACGACTCGAATGTGTTCGAGGTATTTCACGTGGTCCTCCCGTCTTCGCTCCCGAATTGCTCATCATCAGGCTCAGGTTCTCCAGAATCGGTGGGTGCAGAGGACACGGCCCGCCACTCTGCCAGGCGTTGCAGTGCCGTCTCCCCCAGAACATCGACGATCGCGGGACGAATAAGCACAGCGTATGGCTGGGTCGAAGCCGGCTCACCGATGGCGTCTGGAACATGATCATCCGTTCGCTTTGCGATACCCCAGCGCTTCATGATCCTCAACAGCGCTTCGAGCTCCCCCTTCGCGGGCAACTCCCGGCCGGTCATCAGCCGATACTTTTCGTCCAACTCCACCAGGTCGCAGACAACCTCGCTGTCGTCGGTGAATTGACCGATCCGGGCGGATTCGTCGTAGATCGCCCGCAGCACAAGCGCCAGGAGGGTTTGTGCTGCGGAGGCGGTACCGGCCTTGGGATGCCGCGGCAATGCATACACATACCGCTTCTGCCGATTCACCTCTACCGTGACGCCCAGAGGCTCTAACGCACGTTTGAATTCCCGCTCATAGCGCTCGACCATCCAGTAGGCAGTTTTGCTGTGGCGATCGGCGTAATACAGGACCTGTTCGGTAACCAGGCGATAAGCGGTTGCTTCCAGCTCCTGCGGGGTGTGCTGCCCCGTGGATCGCTCGGCAATGTCGTCCCAAAACTGACTCATCGGCGCGGCTCCTTCGCTCCAGCGGCTGCGGGCTGACGCAATTCCACGACAAAGGGTCTGCCTGAAATCCAGGCGCTAGCCGCCTCCTGCTCTTCCCGCATGTCAACCCGAAATCCCCTGGCAAGAGTCAATGCCGAAAGGTATAGGCGTCGGCTGTTCGCATTCATGGCCAGACCTACCGTAGCCAGGGCCTGAAAGCAGCGAACATCCGTCAACGACTGAGGGCTCAGGTTTTCGCTCGTGATCCGCGCCTCACCGTTCAATTGCCTAAGGACATAGGCGGTCAGCTTCGGCGGAGTGACTGATCGAACGTCTCTGGCACGAAGCATGATCCGTGAGCGAGCCAACTGGGCCTCGGAGGGAATATGCCGTCGCAAACTGGAGGGAACCGAAGGTTCCTTGGCTTTGCGGGGTTCGGCAAGGTGCTCGCCGCTCACCATGTCCCCGGGAGGAAACGGATCGCCGAGAATCGGCGTCCTGTTTTCCTTTGCGGACGCAATGGCTCTGCCGACGAGATGATCGACGGGACGAAGGGAGCGCAATCGATAATCGAGAAATGCAAGCGCACGCCGGTTGGCCCGTCGAATCTCCTCGTCGAGGCGATCGAGAAATTCATCGATGCGTCGCAAATCGAAAAGTCGCTGAATATCCTTTTCGAAAAGATGTTCCGCGCGCGCTCGATTCCCCGGGCATCGCTTCGCTTCGTACCAAGCAATCAACCTGGCACGGTGGTCGTCCGACGCGTGCAACTCTTCGACGATCCGCAGAATCTGCGGTCTGCGCGACAGTGGATGTTCCCGTGTGCGCAGTTCCCGATAATCGCCGATGAAAACCTTCTCGATGTAGTCACCGAAGAATTTCTGAACGTACTGCGCCGTCGTCACGTCCTCGCCCAGAGACTCCATGATGTCCCGGATGTTTGTACCGGTGTTTCTAACGTGCTCAAGGAGATTACGCGCCTGCTCCGCGGTTTCGGCGAGGGTGTCACCGTCCGCTCGACCTTCCATGACCTGCTGAATGTTCAATTCGATGGATCGGATCTTCCCCGAAACGAATACCGGTCCGGTTTCGGCAAAGGAGACAAGGAGCGTGAGGAATTGACTCACGGTCGGCCGCATCGCGAGTTTTTTCTCAACGCCGTGGCGCTCCAATCGCATCCAGCCGCTTTCGAGGAGACGGTTGAAAACCGCATTGGCCCGAATGGCAAGCGGCGTGTCTGGCGTAGTGCCGTCCTCGTTCTCCCACGAGTCTTGTGTGACCAGTTCGTCTTCGATGTCCTGCATGACATCGCGGAGTGCTAGTCCATGGCTGGGCGGTAGCGGTGCATCCGGCCCGAATCGCTTTGCATGGAGTCGACAAAGCAGCGCCCAATATCGATGGCGATTCGGCGACGCCAACGGCGCAAACAGCCGATCCGGTAGCCGTTCGAACAGCATCCTGGCTGCGGAGCGGTTGCCGGCACCAAGTTGCACGAGACTCAACTCGGAAACAGCCATGGTCGAACCTCCTCAATGTTGGCCACGGCCAACTGGTAATCCGGCGGCTGCTGGGATTTTGTATCGATGGCCGCCCTCACGTCCTGGATGAAGTAGCCGATCAAAGCTCCCCGGCAGGTATCAACCCGGGCTGCGGTGTTATTGAAGTACTCGAAACGAATTAAAGATTCCTGGTCCGGCGTCAGATCAGGATGAGCGACGAGGCGCACACGCACCTTTGCCATCCACGCTGCATCGTCCTGGTCAACACGTTCAGACGGCGAGTCCAGAAGGGTGGCGTTTTCAATTCGGCCGAGCGCATAGTCTCGAAAGTCCTGATTGGTCGAGCAGAAGGCGCGTGCATGCCAGCGGCGCCCTGCCCTGATCAAGCTATGGGGAGAGATAACCCGCTGGTGAGGGGTTGGCTCCCGCATTGAGCGATAGGTGATCTGAAGCGTGCGACGAGCACGGATCGCCTCGGACATGAGCGCAAAGATTCTCGGAGAGGGAACAGAAAGCTCGGGGAAAGCTGCCCAGATGGTGCGGCTGGGGGACGATTCGGTGATTGCGTGAGGCACGCCAACCAGCGCGAGGTACTGGGAAAGCGAAAGCGCGTCGCTTTGCTTGCGAAGGTCCGCGTTTGGACCTGTGCGATAGGCTTCCAAGGACGCGTGATAGCTCCGCGTCTTGCTGTTCCATTCTGTCCAGTCCGGGTGTTTTTCCCGAAATTCCCGAATCCACTCGCTGGCTCGAACACTGCTGAGGCCAAACAGTTCCCGGAGGCGCGCATTGTTCAGCCGCCCTTCCCAAAGCAGGATGGACGCCAGTAGCGTCAGTCGTTGTTGCTGTATGTCACCTCGAACGATCATACGAAGAACCATAACTTACGAATAAGCATATATTACGATAAGTCGTAATATGTGTGCAAGCGTCTTTGCTCCTATCCGATCGATCTCAGACTCCAGAGCCTGAAGTTGCCAAAGTGTCAGAAAGTAGTATAAAATTCTGCCAATCAGGAAATCGCCATGCAGACCCTTGCCAAACAAGTCCTAGAGCACGCCGCCGGGTTACCGGAGGGCACTCCTTTGGTCAGCAAGGAACTGTTGCATCTGGGCAACCGAGCAGCCGTGGATCAAGTGCTCTCCCGCCTCGTACGGCGTGGCAAGCTGCTTCGAGCGGGTCGTGGCATCTATGTCCGGCCTGTGGAGAGTCGCTATGGCACCCGCGCGCCTTCGACAGTCAAAATGGTCGAAGGCCTGGCAACCCAGCGTGGTGAAACTATCGTGTCTCACGGTGCTGCAGCCGCGAATGCGCTTGGCCTGACCACACAGGTGCCCGTGCGGGCGGTCTATCTGACCTCCGGGCGGAGCCGTCGCCTGAAGCTGGGAGCACAGACGGTCGAGTTCCGTCACGCACCAATCTGGCAATTGATCCTTCCTGGCCGCGTTGCCGGCGATGTAGTGCGGGCACTGGCGTGGTTGGGTCCCGAAAAAGCCGGAGAGGCGATCGGGACGTTGCGCAGCAAACTACCGCCGTCCGAGCTTGAGGAAGTCGCGGCGGCACGCGCACGGTT
>Ga0163153_10000673_pt1 | contig 58276 bp, 43 predicted proteins | sample OliLakLV19MP6IB1_FD_148629 | JGI IMG/M metagenome (GOLD analysis project Ga0163153, IMG submission 148629) | Freshwater microbial mat bacterial communities from Lake Vanda, McMurdo Dry Valleys, Antarctica - Oligotrophic Lake LV.19.MP6.IB-1 | ecosystem: Environmental > Aquatic > Freshwater >... | reverse complement strand
GGCGCGGGGAGCCGGGGGTTCGATCACGTCGCCCTTGGTGTAGCGGTCGGGATAACCCTGGGCGGCGACGACGACGCAGAGGGCATAGTCGGGTTTCACGGCGAGCTTGCAGCCGCCGAGTTTGCCGCGGGCCGCCGCCCACAACAGGGCAAGCAGGTCGGTGGCGAGGCGCGGGAGCACGACCTGGGTCTCGGGGTCGCCGAAGCGGGCATTATATTCGATCACGCTCGGGCCGGCCGGTGTGAGCATGATACCGATGAAGAGCGTGCCGCGGTAGACGATGCCCTCATCGGCGATGGCGTTGACGGAGGGCTGCACGATTTCGTTCTCGATGCGGGCGAGCAGTGCTGGGGTGACAACCTCGGCGGGCGAATAGGTGCCCATGCCGCCGGTGTTGGGGCCGGTGTCGCCATCGCCGATGCGCTTGTGGTCCTGCGAAGTCGGCAGGATGACGTAGTCGCGGCCGGACACCACCACGAGGATCGAGGTCTCCTCGCCGAAGAGGCAGTCCTCGATGAGGATCTGGCTGCCGGCGGAGCCGAATTTGTTGCTGGCGAGCATGTCGCGGACGGCCTCCTCGGCCTCGCGCAGGTTTTGCGCGACCACGACACCTTTGCCGGCGGCAAGGCCGTCGGCCTTGATGACGATCGGCGCACCGCGGCGGCGCACGTAATCGATGGCGGGATCGACCTGCGTGAAAATGCCAGCGGCGGCGGTCGGGATCTGGTATTTCAGCAGAATCTGCTTCGTGAAAGTCTTCGAAGCCTCGAGCCGGGCGCCGTCGGCCTTGGGGCCGTAGGCGGGGATGCCGGCCTTGCTGAGCGCGTCAACCAAGCCGAGCGACAGCGGCACTTCGGGGCCGACGACGACGAACCCGACTTGCTCGCGTTGGGCGAGCGCGACCAGTCCGGCGATGTCCTCGACCGGGATCGGGAAGCACGCGGCCTCGGCGGCGATGCCGGCGTTGCCGGGTGCACAGAGCAGGCGCGGTTTCGCCGGCGAGGCGGCGAGGGAGCGGACGAGCGCGTGTTCGCGGCCGCCGGAGCCGACGACGAGGACGGAGGTAGGAAGTTGCTTAGCCACGAATGACACAGATGGACACGGATGGGTCGCGGCGTAAAGCCGCTCCTACAGTTACCTGGTCACAAGACCTGCAGCGTTTTGCGGTAGAAGCGGACAACCTCGTCGGGGTCGTCGGTGAAGAGGAGGTAGTCGGACATCCAGGCCGGGGCGCGCTTGGTGTTGATCATGGTCTTCACCTGCTTGCGGAGGTCGCCCCAGAAGCGGGCGTTGAAGAACACGTAGGGCACGCGCGGGCGGATGCCGAGCTTGAGGTTGCACATCTCGATGCCGATCTCCTCGAGCGTGCCGACGCCGCCGACGTTGAAGATGCAAAAATCCGCCGCCTCGAACCATTTCTGGCGGAAGTGGCGCGATGATTCCTGGAAGGTGTTGAAAAAATCCACGCCGAGCTCGGGCGGCTGGGCCTCGAGCTCGAGGAAGCACGCGCCGGTGAGCGCGCCCTTGCTGCGCGCCTGGTCGGTGGCGAGGCGCATGACGCCGCCGCCGCCGCCGGTGAGCACGCCGACGTTGGGGCCGATAAAACCGGTGAGCTGCTCGACGAGGCGCGTGATGCGCTCGGTGTCCGCCGCCTCGATGCCGACGGCCGAGCCGTAGAAGGCCAGGATGGTGGTTTCCTGGAACTTCCGCGCCATCTCCTCGCGGACGAAGAAGCCGTGACCCTTCTTGTAGGTGTGGACGTAGAGGTCCTTCGTCACCTCGTCATACCAGTAGACCGAGATGCCGATGGCATGGAAGGTGTCGAGGCGGGCGTGGGCGTTGCTCGAGAGGAAGTAGCCGTGGGTGCGCGAGGCCTGGCGGAAGATGATGCGCTTGAGCTTTACGTTGCCAATGCGGGTGATGAGCTCGATGTGTTCCAGCAGGTCGGGGAAGTAGTCGATGATGAGCGTGTCGGCGTCGGCCGGGGCGTTGTCAAGCGCCTGGATCATGGTGCGGCTGCCGACCGGGCAGGCGTCGCCGTCGAGGAACTTCTTGAGGTCGTCGCTGGCGCGGACGAGCACGGCGCGGTTCTCCATCGTGGCGCTCTGGCCGCGGACCGTGATCTGGGTCTTGGGCTTCGCCGCGGCGGAGTCCTGCGGCGGGTTGTCGTCGAGGCACTTGAAAAGACTGCTGGCGGTGGCGAGGAGACGCTGGCGTTTCTTGGTGAGGATCTTGACCTCGGGATCCGTGAACGGCGGCGCGCGGAAGATGTCGACCGAGACCATCGGGTTCACCACCGGCTGGTCGCCGGTATTGTAGATCTCGAGCATGACATTCGTGCCGAAGGTCTTGATCGGGTCGAGCAGGACGGCGCTGGTGTGGAGGCCGAAGTTGCCTTCGCCCTGGTTGAGGACGACGAAGTGCTCCTTCAGATACATGGAGCAGCTGGTGAGGATGCCGGAGCGGGGCGGGATGGTGAGCGGCGAGGTGTCGTGGCGGACCTGGACCTTGTCGAGGAAAGACCGGCCGGCGTTGCCGCTGACGATGTGCTCGAAGTTGAGGCGCTGGAGCTTCGGCGAGAGCGTGTAGGTGACCTTGTGCGGGGTGAGGAAGACGCGGCCGTGCGAGTCGATGCTGATGGTATTGGGCAGCTTGAGTTCGTTGGCCATGATCGCGGCCCAGATCTCGGCGGTGGAGAGCTTGGCCGCGGCCGGCGCGTAGAACAGGCGGCCGACGGGTGTGCCGGGACGGAGAAGTTTCTTCCAGTAGGCGGCGTTGGGGAAATTGGGGTCGTAGATGAAGGCGTCGGCGGTGAGCAGGAGGCGGTTGCCATCGACGGTGGGGGCACCCTGCAGGTGCATTTCGATGCCGATGCGGGCGAGGGAGCTGCGCTCGGTGAAATGGATCTCGGGGAGGCGGCCCTTCACGAACTCCATCTCGGCGGGGTTGCGCGGCCAGAAGGCGAGGGTGAGGACGGCCTTTTCGCCCTTGCTCTTGACCGTCAAAATCTGGCCGTCGGTGCTGTGCCAGAATTGGTTTTCGTTCATGGGATTGGCTAGTTTGGGGAGCTTGGCCGGGCTGACAAGCCCGCGGTTCGGGGGTGGAATCGCGGGCCGGCGCCGCCTAAGGGATTGATTTTTCCCGGGCGGATGAGCAATTTCGCGCTTTTTACGGCACAAAACCACCCGGGCCGTTTCCCAACCGGGCTTACCTCCTCGCAATGAAATTCATGTCCCAAGTCAGTGCAGTCCTCGTTTCCCTGGGTCTGCTCACCGCCGCTTCCGCGCAGGAACCGGTCAAGTTCACGGTCCCCGGTGTGTCGGCCCCGGCCGCCCAGCCCGCGGCCCCGGCCAAGGCGCCCGCCGCTCCGGCGACGACCCCGGCCGCGACGGCCGCGATGCCGGCGGCTCAAACGGCCGCCCCGGTGCCGGCGGTCAAGTTCACCGAGGCCCAGCTGATGGAGGCCTTCGGTTACATCTTTGTGCTGCAGAGCCGCCTTGCGGTCCAGGTGCAGGCGCTGGAGTTCACGCCGGCCCAGAAGGAAGCCCTGCTGCGCGGCATCACCCTGGCGCTGAGCGCCAAGGAGCTGCCCTACGACGCGCAGCAGATCCAGGCCCAGCTGCAGGAATTCATGAGCAAGAAGCAGGAAGCTTTCATGACCAAACTGCGCATGCAGAACCTGACGGAAAGCTCGGCCTTCTTCACCAAGCTGAAGGAAAACAAGAACGTCGTGGAGCTGCCCAGCGGCCTCCGCTACGAGATCCTCAAGCCCGCCACCGGCGTCGTGGGCAAGCCCGGCCAGGTCGCCACCATCCACTACACCGGCGCGCTGCTCAGCGGCCAGGTCTTCGACAGCACGGTGGAGCGCAAGGAGCCCTTCGATCTGCCCCTCGTCGTCGCCACCGCGGCCAATCCCAACGGGGCGATGCCCGGCATGGTCGAAGGCCTGCTGAAGGTCGGCGTGGGCGGCAAGGCCCGCCTCTACATCCCGCCCTCACTGGCCTACGGCGACGAAGGCTTCCAGGGCATTCCTCCCGGCGCCACGCTCATCTTCGACGTCGAGGTGCTCGGCGTGAAGGACGCCCCGAAGGAAGCCCCGGCCGCCAAGTAAGCCGCGCGCCTCGCGACACTTTCAACGCCTCCCTGACCGGGAGGCGTTTTTTTGCGCCATCCCTCAGCGCGGCGCCGCCCGCAGATCCGCGATGAAACGGTCGACGGCCTCGGGCGGCGTGGCCCATGAGCACATCAGCCGGTGGCCGTGCTCGCCGATGAACTTGTAGAAGCGCCAGCCGCGCTCGGTCAGCGCCGCGACCGTGGCGGGCGGCAGGTCGACGAACACGCCGTTGGCCCCGGGTTCCGCGAGGAGCCGGAGCCCCGGCAAAACGCGCAAGGCCGCGGCGAGTTTCTGCGCCATGGCATTGGCGTGCGCGGCGTGCCGCAGCCACGCGCCGCCCTCGAGCATGCCGCACCACTGGGCGGAGGCGAAACGCATCTTCGAGGCGAGCTGGCCGGCCTGCTTCACGCGATACTCGAACTCGCGCGCGTGCTCCCGGTTGAAAAAGACGACGGCCTCGGTCGAGTTCATGCCGCCCTTGGTGCCGCCGAGGCAGACCACCTCCACGCCGGCGCGCCAGGTGAAGTCGGCCGGCGCGACGCCGCGGGCGGCGAGCGTGGCGGCGGCGTTGGCGAAGCGCGCGCCGTCCATGTGCACCGCCATCCCGTGCTGTCGGGCGATGGCCGACAGCGCGCGCACCTCGTCTGGCGTGTAGAGCGTGCCCCACTCGGTGGACTGCGTGAGGGAGAGCGCACCGGGCTTGGGGTAGTGGATGCCGTGGCCGCGGGCAAAGACCGGGGCGAGGGTGGCGGGCGAGAGCTTGCCGTTTGCGCCGGTGACGGGGATGACCTTGCTGCCGCCGGTGAAGAATTCCGGCGCCCCGCACTCGTCGGTATCGACGTGCGCGACCTCGTGGCAGATCACGCTGTGGTGGCTGCGGCAGAATTGGGCGAGCGCCAGCGCGTTGGCCGCGGTGCCGTTAAAGACGAAAAAGACCTCGCACTCGGTGGCGAAGAACTCGCGGATCAGGCGCTGCGCGCGGGCGGTCCATTCGTCGTCGCCGTAGGACGGCGCGGGGCCGGTATTGGCGGCGGTGAGCGCGGTCAGGGCCTCGGGGGTCAGTCCGGCGGTGTTGTCGCTGGCGAAGGTGTAGTCGGGGGCGGCGGACATGACGCGGGCAGCGTGCAGTTTTTCCCGTGGTTTGAACAGGGCGAAGTAGGGCGGAACGCGCACTTGCGCCCGGGAGTCCCGCGGTGTTCGTTGGGGCCCGACGAATGACTCCGCCGGACACCAACCTCTACCTTGTGGGCTTCATGGGCACGGGCAAAAGCACCGTGGGTCGGCAGGTCGCCAGGCAGCTGGGGTTCCGGTTCCTCGACAGCGACCACGAGATCGAGCGCGCCCAGGGCCAGCCGGTGGCGAAGATCTTCGCCGAGGTGGGGGAGGCGCATTTCCGCGCGCTGGAACGCGGGTTCATCGAAAACGGCCACCCGGCGGACCGGTGCATCGTCGCCTGCGGCGGCGGGCTGGTCGTGCCGCCGGGGATGCTGGAGCTGCTGCGGAGTCGGGGCGTGGTCGTCTGCCTGCACGCGCCGATCGAGACCATCCTTAAGCGCACGATGCACACCAGCCACCGGCCGCTGCTGCAGGTGGACAACCGGGAGCAGCGTCTGCGCGAGCTATACGCCCAGCGGGAGGAGATCTACCGGCGGACCGGCACGATGGTGCTGACCGACCGCCGGCCGCTGCGGGAAATCGCCGGGCACGTGCTGCGCGTCTATCGGCTCGAGGCGGCCCATTTCAAAAAATGACCGGGCCGGCCGGGTCACGGATCGAGGGGGCGTCGCGCGAGGCGCTGCGGGGAAAATTGCGGGCCCTCGGTTTCGATGAGGTGCGCTTCGCGGCGGCCGGCGCGGCGCCCGGCGGTGGGTTGCGCGACTGGCTGGCGGCCGGGATGCACGCCGACATGGCGTGGATGGAACGCACGGCGGAGAAACGCGCGCAGGCCAACCTGGTGCTGCCGGGCGTGCGGTCGGTGATCTTGCTCGGGGTGAATTACTGGGCAGGGGCAGAAGTCGAAAGTCGAAAATCGAAAGTCGAAAATCCGCAGTGGGCGCGCTATGCGCAATATGAGGATTATCATGACACCATGAAACCCGGGCTCGCGGCGGCCGGGCGCGTGTTAGAGGAGACCGGCGGTCTGACGGCGGCGGATTACCGCTACTACGTGGACACCGGCCCGGTGCTGGAGCGCGGCTGGGCGGCGCGCAGCGGCCTCGGGTTTCGCGGCAAGAACGCGATGCTGATTTCAAAAAAACACGGCAACTGGCTGTTCCTCGCCTCGATCCTAACCCGGCTGGAGATCGCGCCCGACGAGCCGCTGCGGAAAAAGCCGTCGGCGCCGGACGGTGGCGAGCCGGCCGGCCTGCTCTGCGGCAAGTGCACCCGCTGCCTCGACGCGTGCCCGACCAACGCTTTTCCCGCGCCCGGAGTGGTGGATGCGCGGCGCTGTATCTCCTACCAGACCATCGAGAACAGGGGCATCATCCCGCGCGAGTTGCGCGCGGGCATCGGCACGCATGTCTACGGCTGCGACATCTGTCTCGAGGTCTGCCCGTGGAACCGGTTCGCGCAGGCGGGCCGACACCTGTTGCTGGCGGCGCGCCACGATCTGGCGGAACTGACCCTGGCGGAGCTGCTCGAGCTGACCCCGGCGCGCTTCGCGGAGGTTTTCCGGCGCACGGCCATCAAGCGGCTGAAGCTGACCGGCCTGCTGCGCAACGCGTGCGTGGTCGCGGGCAACGCCGGCGATGCCACCCTGTTGCCGGCGCTGGTGAAACTCACCGCGCACGAGTCGGCCGTGGTGCGGGCGCACGCCGTGTGGGCGGTGCGGCAGATCGCGGGGATCGGGGCGGCGGGGTTACTTCAAGCGATCAGCGCAAACGAAACCGATCCCCAGGTACTGGCAGAATATAAAGGGTAGGGCGCGGACTCTGTTCCGCGCCGTGGCCCGGCGGCGAAGGGACTCGCCGCCTTACCTGCTGAACGCCGCGCGCATCTTCGTCGCAAAGTCCGGGGGCGGGCGAACGGGCTCACCCTTCAGGTTGATGAAGGCATGGGTCGTAAAGCCCGTCACGAGCAGCTCTTCGCCGCGGCGCACCTCGTATTCGAGATGGATGCGCAGCACCGGCCGCTCCTGGAGCCGGGTGATCACGGTCACCACATCGTCATAGAGCGCGGGCTTGAAGAACTTGGTGCCGAGTTCAATGACCGGCAGGCGGTAGCCCTGAGCCTCGAGCTCGCGGTAGGGCAGGCCGCATTCCTTGAGCAGGGTGGTGCGGCCGACCTCGAACCACGGGAGGTAGCTGCCGTGATAGACGATGCCCATCATGTCGGTCTCGGCGTAGCGGACGGTGATATCGGTGCGCGATTCGAGCATGATGTCAGGTTGCGGGACCGGCGGGCGGTTGTCCAAACAAGGATAACGCGGAATCGCGCCAGGTGTGGGCGCGGGCGCGGGCGCGGCCGGCTTCGCCGAGGCGGCGGCGCAAGGCCGGGTCGCCGAGCAGCCGGGCGAAGGCGGCGGTGAGCGCGGGGCCGTCGCCGGGCGCGACGAGCAGGCCGGTCTCGCCGTCGATGACGGCTTCGGGCACGCCACCGATCGCGTGGGCGACGACCGGCAGGCCGTGGACGCCGGCCTCGAGGTAAACCAAGCCGAAACCCTCGACGCTGTGCCGGTGGGGCATGCTGGTCATGGCAAAGATGTCCGCCTGCGCATAGATCGCGCCGAGCTTTTCGTCGGGGATGTCGCCGAGGAATTTGACGGGGAAGTCGGCGCACGCGGCGGCGGCGGTCAGTGCGGAGGCGTAGTTCTCCTTATTGTGGCCGCCGACCAGCCAGTATTCGACCCGGTCGCGCAGCGCATGGGGGAGAGCCTGGAGGGCGGTGATGATCTCGCGCTGGCCCTTGCGGGGGCTGAGCCGGGCGACGGTCAGGATGACGACCTTCCGGTTGGCCGGGGCGGTCGGTGCTTCCACCGCCAGGTCGGTGCGCAGCGCCCCGGGTGTGATGACGACCTTGTCGGCCGCCTCGGGAAAATTTCGCTGCAGCAGGTTGCGGGCATAGGTGCTGACGACGCTGATGCGGGTGGCCTTCTGGAGCAGGTGCGACGTGCTCCAGCGCAGCAGCCAGCGTGACGCCAGGCGCTGGATCTCGGAGCCGTGGAAGGTCAGCATGAGCTGCGCCGGGCGGAGGCTGTCGAAATACTGCAGCAGCAGCATGGCCAGCAGCGGGCCGGGCTCGGGGATGTAGAGGGTGGCGGCTTGGAGCCGTTCGCGGTGCTTCATCAGCTCGCGCGCCATGCGCCACTGGCTGAGCAGGCTGTGGTCGCCGGCCAGCGGCAGCCGGCGAACGGCAAAGGGCCAGGTGGGGTCCGCGGCGCCGGGGGGCAGGGCGGGGGCCCAGACTTCAACCTCGTAACCCAGCTGCCGGGCGGCCCGAGCCATTTCGGCCGCATAGACCGCAATACCCCCGCGATGCGGGTGGAACTCGTGCGTGACCAGGACCAGATGCCGGCTCGGCCGGTCGGAAGGGCTGCTGGAAACGGGAAGCTGCATCAACCGGAGATTAAAATAGAGGAAACCCTTTCCTCGATTGTCAGTCTGAGGGACGGAAGCGGGCATGTGGCCGCGCAAGCAACAGCAAGTCAACAGGCTAAATTGCCCCAAGGGTGGGTGCACAGTTCCGGCTTTCTCCGGGTTTTTTTGGTTTACATAATCGTGAGCTTTAACTTACCTGATTCTCCAATGGCACAGGCAGTAAATAATTCTTCGGGCATCCCGCTAAAACCGTTCACACCCGAAGATGATGCAAATCTCCGCGAAGCAATTAAGCGCTGCTCGGCAGCGACTTATGAAGCTGCGGCACAGTTTCGTAAAACCGGAAACACCGAACATTTGCCGGCCATTGTGCTGGGTATCATTGAGCGTTATGTGGAGCCGGATCTTCGCGCCAAACTGAAGGATGCGGACGACGATCTGCGCATCATCGAGGATCTGGGCATCGATTCCCTGACCATGATGGAAATCGTCATCCTCGTGGAGGATGTGCTGCAGATGACCATCAACAACGATGAGTTGCGCCACCTGCGCACCGTGGGCGATGTGAAGATCTTCATCGAGTGCAAGGTCCGCGGCCTGCCCCTGCCGAAGCCCACCAAGTTTATCCCGATCGAACAGATCATCTCGATCATGCCGATTCAGCCGCCCTTCCTGTTTCTGGGCGAGGCCTCGGTCAGCGCCCATGGCGCCAACGCCAAATACAAGATCAGCGGCCAGGAATTTTTCCTGCAGGGTCATTTCAAGGACAACCCTGTGCTGCCCGCCTCCATCATGCTCGAAGCCCTCGGCCAGCTCGCTGTCCTCTTCCTGCTCGAGGGCCAGATCGGCGAGGCCGGCAAGGTCGTCGACCACCGCACCATTTTCTTCACCTCCTGCGAAGGCGTCCGCTGCCACCGCGTGTGCAAGCCCGGGGATGTGCTCAGCCTTTCCATCAAGCCCAAGCGCCTCAAGTCGCCGCTCGCGACCTTCGAGGGCCAGATTCGCGTGGGCCAGGAAAAAGCGGCCATCGCCGAGGAAATCACGCTGACGTTCGCGTTTGCCGAGGAAGGCGCCCAGCCGTCGGCGGAGACCCAGCCCGCGCCCGCCGCGGTCGTGGTTCCCGCCAAGGCCGCGGTCAGCGCCTGAGTCGCTTGGCCGGTCGGTCCACCCGTGGCTGCGGTGATTGACCACGTGCGCAAAAGCGCTTTGATACGCCGCACCCCGTTCGCGGCCCACTGCCTGGCCGCCGTGGTCTAACACCTCATGCGGAAAGTTTACATCACCGGCCTCGGCTTTATCACCAGCATTGGCAACGAGGCGGCCTCCGTGTCGGAGAGCCTGCGCGAGTTGCGCCACGGCATAGTCCAATACCCGCCCTTCCAGAAGGCGGATGTCCCGGTGAAGGTGGCCGCCCCGATCCGCGACTTCACGACCGACACGACCGACCAGGAGGACTGGATCTTCCCGGCCCGCTACAACATCCGCCGGGAAACCCTGCGCGGCATGGCGCCCCACGGCATCTACGCCTACTGCGCGATGCAGCAGGCGGTCGAGGACGCCAAGCTCACCGAGGCTGACTGGTCGAACCCGCAGACCGGTCTCTACGCCGCCTCCGCCGGCTCCCCGTTCCTGCTCGGCCATCATCTCGAGAAGATGCGGAAGCAGGGCGTCATGCGCTGCCCGCCGCTCGGCGTCGTTGCGTCCATCTCTGGCACGGTCAATTTCAACCTCGTCTCGCAGTTCAAGATCAAGGGGGCCTCGACCGGTTTCTCGTCCGCCTGCGCCTCGTCGGCCCACGCGCTGGGCTTCGCCTATGACGAGATCACCCTCGGCCGGCAGAAACGCATGTTCGTCGTCGGGGCCGAGGACGGCAACGTCGAGAGCATCCTGCCCTTCGCGGGGATGCGGGCGCTGTCCCTGCAGACCGATCCCTCCATCGCCTCGCGGCCGTTCGACGTCGCGCGCGACGGTTTTGTCGGCACCGGCGGCGCCACGGTGCTGGTGTTGGAGAGCGAGGAGGAGGTCAAGCGGCGCAAGCCCAAGGTTTATTGTGAGGTCGGCGGCTGGGGCCAGGCCTCCGACGGGCACAATGTCGCCATCTCGCACCCCGAGGGCACCGGCCTGCGCATGGCGATCGAGAACGCGCTGAAATATTCCGACACGACCGCCGAGCAGGTGGACTACGTCAACGCCCACGCCACCTCGACGCCCATCGGCGACCTCTCCGAGGCCCGGGCGCTCAAGGCGATCTTCAAGAATTCCCCCACGCGCCCCGCCATCAGCAGCACCAAGGCGCTCACCGGCCACGGCCTGTCGCTGGCCGGCGCCATGGAGGCGGGCTTCTGTGCGCTGGCAATAAAGCAGGGTTTCATGCCCGGCTCGGCCCACATCACCAGGCTCGACCCGGCTTGCGAGGGGCTGAACATCATCCGCGCCACCCTGCCGCACCGGCCCCATGTCGTCCTGAGCAACAGCAGCGGCTTCGGCGGGGCGAACGTCGCCCTCGTCTTCAAGAGCGCGACCTGAGCCGCCCTGCATGCCCTGCCTCCTGCACGGTTCCGGGTGGAACGCGTTGACCCCAACACGTTCAAGCGGCTTGAGGTCAAGCCGCTCCATCTTCATGCCTTGTCTAGCATGAGCTCCCCGCTTTCCGCCCGCTACCGCACCGCTTTTGTCACGGGCGCGAGCACGGGCCTCGGGGGTGCCTTCACCACCATGCTGCTGGCCAACGGCGTCGAGGTTTGGGGCACCTCGCGCGACCCGAAGAAGCTGGCGCCGCGCGAACGCTTCCACGCTCTCGCGCTCGAGCTGCGCGACGGCGCCGCGGCAGAGCGCGTATTCCTCGAGGCGGAGAAGGCCGCGGGCGGCTTTGACCTTGTGATCAACAACGCCGGTTTCGGGGCCTTCGGCTCCTTCGCCCACACGGATTTTGCCGTCTGGGAGGAGCAGCTGCGCGTGATGCTCGTCAACACCGCGCGCCTCAGCCACGCGGCGCTGCGCGGCATGCTGGCGCGGAAGCACGGCGCGCTCGTCAACATCTCGTCCATCGCCGGCGAGTTCGGCATGCCCTACCAGGCGGTTTACAATGCGGTGAAGGCCGGGCTCTCCGCGCTCAACGAGAGCCTGATGTATGAGGTCAAGGGCACGGGCGTTATCGTCATCGATTTCCGACCGGGCGACTACCGCACCGACTTCGAGGGTTCCGTCCGCCGCCCGGCGCAGGCCGCCGGTGCCAACGCGGTCCAGGCCGACCGCCTGGCCCGGACCTGGCGCAGCTTTTCCGCCCTGATGCAGTCGGGCCCGGCCCCCGAGGGCGCCGCCGCCGACCTGCACCGCGCGCTGCTGCGCGGCCGCAGCGGCACGGTGCGTTCCGGCCGTTTCTTCCAGGCCGTGCTGGGCCCCTTCCTGGCGCGGTTCGGCTCGCTGAATTTTAAACGGAGCATCCAGGAGAAATATTTCGGGCTATGATTCCGATTCACCCCGGGTGCCTCTTTGGTTTTTCGCGCGGTAGCGCGGGTAGGGGCCGTTGCCCCCAACGGCCCGGGCGCTTGGGGGCAAGCGCCCCTACCGGCGTGACCCATCCCTGACCCATGCCCCGCGTCCGCATCCTCGTCCTCACCTCCAGCACTGGCGCCGGCCATGACGCCCGCGCGCAGGCCTTCGCCGAGTGGTGCTTCGAGCTTTACCGCCACGAGGTCGATGTGCGCATCGAACAGATGCTCGAGAAGTCGTCGGGCTTCTTCCGGCTGGGCGTGGATTTCTACAATTGGATCCAGAAAAAATCCCCCTGGCTGCACAAGGCGTTCTACCTGTTCGTGGAGCTGCTCAGCTTTCTCAACAAGCGCTCGGTCAGCTTCGGGCGGGCCTATTACGAGCAGGTGCTGACGGAGTATAGGCCGCACCTGGTCTTCAGCGTCCACGACTGCCTCAACCGGGGATATTTCCAGCTGGCCCGCCGGGTCCTCGGGGCGGACCAGGTGCGCTGCGCCACCTACTGCGGCGAGTTCTCGGGCGGTTTTGGCTACAGCGTCAATTGGGTCGAGCCCAACGCCGACCTGTATGTCTCGCGCACCGGCACGGCCCGCGACTACGCGGTAAAAATCGGGATGCCCCGCGAGCGCACGCGGGTGCGCGGCCACCTCATGCAGCCCCGGCACCACACCGAGGTGCTGAAGGGTGAGGCCCGCACGGCCTTTATTGAGGAGCGCCTCGAGCTGCGTTCCGACCTGTTCACGGTGTTTCTCGCCACCGGCGGCAACGGCGCCAACAACCACCTCGACCTGCTGCCCAAGCTGCTGCCCTACGCCGACCGCGTGCAGGCCGTCGTCATCTGCGGCCGGAATCGAGAGGCCTACAACCAGCTCGTGCACTGGCGCAACGAGCACCCGGAATTGAACTGTTTTGTCGACGGCTTCTCCGACGAGGTGCATCTGCTCATGCAGGTCAGCGACGCCATCGTCACCCGCGGTGGGACGACCACCTGCGCCAAGGCGCTGCATTTCGGCTGCCCGATCATCTTCAACGCCATCGGCGGCATCATGCCGCAGGAGGAGCTGACGGTTAAATATTTCCGCAACGGCGACGGCGCCGAACTCATCGCCAACGCGGCGGATTTCGGCCGCGTGATCACCTCGTGGATGGAAACCCCCCGGAGCTACGACCGCCTCCGCGCCAATTTCCTCAAGCTCCGCTACGAGGAGGACCCGACGCTGGTCATCCGCGAGCTCGTCGACCTCGCCCAAGAGGCCAGCGGCACGACCCTGCAGCCCGGGCCCTTCCCGCCGAAGCCGCGGAAAAGTTGATCGGGAGGGCACTTCGGAAAGTGTCAGTTTCTACGTTTATCCCAAACAGCGAAAGAGCCCCAGTAGGCCGCCATGTCTGCTCATCGTAAGGGTAATATGTAAAGCCAGACCCTTTTGGCTGCCTCACGAATCCGTAAACTGCAAACTACAAAGCCTGACCCCACTTTCACTCGTGCCACCCGCCCCAATCGCGAAAGCCGCGCCGCGCAAAAAATCACCGCCCGCCAAATCTAAAAATACGCCCGCCCGAGGCTGAGACTTTTTCAGCAGAATCAAACTACAAAGCCTGACCCCATTATTCACCGCTGAAAGACCGTTGCTGACCCCATTATTCACTTCATCGCTTGATCGCCAAAGCGGCTAGCAATGGCGGCACCACGTAAAGAGCTCCAAAGATGACGTTCTTCCGCCACCACTGATGTCGAATATTAAGCTCTTCGATTGTGGGCTCGATTCCTTCCACACCTGGGTATTTCGCACACTCCTCCTTCGTCAGATAGTATTGCTTGGGATTCGATTCAATGATTCCAAACCAAATGCGATAGAAGCCGAATACCGCAAACGCTGGAAGTATTCCGGCAAGCGCATCTCGAATCCAGTCGAGGATCGTTCCGGGAGACAAGACGGTTGCATCGCTGTAAAGTAGGCCGAGAACAATCGCGAAATAGGCAATCGGAAGCGCATTCAACAGCAGCATGGACAGCTTAACGCGACGACACACGCGATCGACATCGCAAATCAGCGTCCAATGAAACGGCTTCCAGCGTAGCCACGCATTCGACGACGTCCCCCAACATATGGCGAAAAATACGACGAAGAGCTGCTGCGTAATGTTCATGCTCATAGTTCGAGTCTTTTGCCCAACAGTATATTCACCTCAACTGAGTTGAGCTTTGCATGGTTACGGCCCGTGCGTGGATAAGGCCGACTAAACGCTTGTAGTGCAACGCCCGACTTACTCGGGTTGAGCTTTAGCAGGGTGGTTTTTTACCCGCGTAAAGCTCAACTCGTTTTTACGATTGGGACGGACAATCAAAAAGCGCCGCGGGTCGCCACGCCTTGAGGGAGAGGTGGCGGGATCAGCGATCCCGCCCAGCAGCGAATCAGGCGGCGAGATAGGGGAGATTCTTGGCGGTCTCCTTCACGGCGGGGATGCCGTCGAGGAGTTCGCCGATGGCGTCCCAGCGGCCGTTGATCAGGGCGTCGCGGGCGGACTCGCGTTGCGCGATCTTTACCGTCTGGCCGGCGAAGCGGGCCTCGAGCTTCACAAGATCGATGGTGATCTCGGTCTGCGGATCTTTTTCCACGGCGGCGGCAATCTTGGCGATGTCCTCGCGGGTGGCGGTGACGCAGGGCATGCCGAGCGTCGTGCTGTTACCAAAGAAAATCTCGGCGTAGCTCTCGGCGATGATGGCCTTGAAGCCGTATTTCTGGATGGCCTGTGGGGCGTGCTCACGGGAGGAGCCACAGCCGAAATTGGCGCCGGAGAGAAGAATCGTCGAACCTTTGAAACGCGGGTCGTTCAGCGGGTGATTCGTGATCTGGCCGGTGTCGGGATCCTGGCGGACGTCGAAGAAGAGGAATTCGCCGAGGCCATCGAAGGTGACGCACTTCATGAAGCGCGCGGGGATGATGCGGTCGGTGTCAATGTCGTTGCCGACGACGGGAACGGCGCGACCGGAAACTTGCATGATTTTTGCTAAGGCCATTTTAGGGAAAGGTTTTTTGTCACCATTAATGCACACTAATGAGGCACTAATGATTGGTTGATTCAGATTAGTGAGGAATTAGTGGAAATTAGTGGTTAACCGTTTCTTCAATTCACCGCGAAGACCTCGCGGGCGTCGGCGATGGCACCGGTGACGGCGGCGGCGGCGACCATGACGGGACTCATCAAGATGGTGCGGCCGGTGGGCGAGCCTTGGCGGCCCTTGAAGTTGCGGTTGGAGGAGCTGGCACAGAGCTGGTCGCCGATGAGTTTATCGGGGTTCATCGCGAGGCACATCGAGCAGCCGGCGGCGCGCCACTCGAAGCCGGACTCGACGAGTACCCGGTCGATGCCTTCCTTCTCGCACTGGAGGGCGACAATCTGCGAGCCGGGGACCGCGATGGCCTTCACACCGGCGGCGACCTTGCGGCCTTTGATATATTTGGCGACCTCGCGGAAGTCCGAGAGGCGGCCGTTGGTGCAGGAACCGAGGAAGGCGACGTTGATCTTGGTGCCCTTGATCGGCGCGCCGGCGGGGAGTTTCATGTAGGCGAGCGCCTCGATGATGCCGGCCTTGTCGTCGGCCGAAGTGGCGGTCTCCGGGCTCGGGATGTTTTCGGCGATGGAGATGCCTTGGCCGGGATTGATGCCCCAGGTGACGGTCGGCGCGATGGTGGCGGCGTCGATCTTGACGACGTCGTCATACTTGGCGCCCGGGTCGGAGGCGAAGGACTTCCAGCTGGTGACGGCGGCGTCCCACGCGGCGCCGGTGGGCGAGTAAGGGCGGCCCTTGAGGTAGGTGAAGGTGGTCTCGTCGGGATTCACGTAGCCGGCGCGCGCGCCGCCCTCGATCGACATGTTACAGACGGTCATGCGCTCTTCCATCGTGAAGCCGTCGAAGGTGCTGCCCGCGTATTCGTAGGCGTAGCCCGTGCCGCCGTTGACTCCGAGCTGGCGGATGATGTGGAGGATGACGTCCTTGGCGTAGACGCCCGGGCGGAGTTGGCCGTTCACCTCGATGCGGCGGACCTTGAGCTGGCCGAGGGCCATGGTTTGGGTGGCCAGCACGTCGCGCACCTGGCTGGTGCCGATGCCGAACGCGATGGCGCCGAACGCGCCGTGGGTGGAGGTGTGGGAGTCGCCGCAGGCGATCGTGGTGCCCGGCTGCGTGATGCCCTGCTCGGGGCCGACGATGTGGACGATGCCCTGTTTGCCGGTGGCCCGGTCGAAGAAGGTGATGCCGAACTGCGCGCAGTTTTTCCGCACCTCGTCCATCATGGCCTGGGCAAGGGAATCCTTGTAGGGCTCGACCAGCTCGTTGGTCGGGATGATGTGGTCGACCGTCGCGAAGGTGCGGTGCGGCATCAGGACCGGGAGGCCGAGGTCGCGCAGCATGCCGAAGGCCTGCGGGGACGTGACCTCGTGAATCAGGTGCGTGCCGATGAGGAGCTGGGTCTGGCCGTTGGCCAGTTTTTTGACCGCGTGGGCGGCCCAGACTTTTTCGAAGAGGGATTGAGGCATGGCGGGGAGAAGTTGGAGGTAACCACTAAGGCACACTATTGAGACACTAATGTAATGGTTCGGATTAGTGAGGGCTTAGTGGAGATTAGTGGTGTGTCAGTTGATTGAAGGGTCGGAGATTACCAGAATCTTGCCATAACTAGAAATACTTGTTTCATGCCCTGTGATGCCTCGGGAGTATCAATATCCGTTCGAGCTCCGGCACCTCGTCTGCTTTCGCGAGGTGGCGCGGCAGCTGCATTTCCGCAAGGCGGCCGAGACGCTCGCTGTGGCCCAGCCGGCGCTGTCGCGGAGCGTGGCCCAGCTGGAAACGGCACTGGGGGTGGACCTATTAAACCGGACGCGGCGCAAGGTCGAGCTGACCGCGCCCGGCAAGGCCTTGCTCGAACGCATCGAGCCCTTGCTGCGCGGGCTGGCAGCGGTGCCCGGCGACATCCAGGCACTGGCCGGCGGGCAGGCGGGGCAGGTGCGGCTGGCCTTCACCGGCCTGGCCATGGCCACGGTGCTGCCCGGCATCCTGCGTGAGTTCAACCGGCGCTACCCGGGCATCCGGGTCGAGTTGAACGAGTCGCCGACCTCGGCCCAGCTTGAGTCGCTCAAGACCGGTGAGATCGCCTGCGGGTTTTTCCACCCGGACGCGGCGGCGACACCGGGGCTGTCGACCAAGCTGCTGTTACAGGAGAAGAACGGTGTGCTGCTGCCGGCCGAGCATCCGCTGGCCAGGGCGAAGAAGCTCCGTCTGCGCGACCTCGGCGCCACGCCGTTCGTGATGTTTCCGCGGGCGCACAATCCGGGATTCTACGACCGCGTGCTCGCGGCGTTCGCGCAGGCCGGGGTGACGCCCCGCATTGCCGACGAGGTCTGGCCGCGTGCGAACGCCATCGGCCTCGTGCGCGCCGGCCTGGGGGCGACCTTTATGGCGCCGTCCGAGGCGAAGCAGTTGCCCGAGGAGGTCGTGTTTCGTCCGCTCGACGGCCCGGCGCCGGAGAGCCGGCTCGTGCTCGGCTGGCGCAAGGACGCATCGCCCGATCCCGCCCTCGGGGCTTTTCTCGTCGTGGCGGGAGCGAGCACTGCATGAAAATCTTCGCCAAAAGGGTAGGAGTCGTTGCCCACAACGGCCCAAGGCGCCTGGGGGCAGGCGCCCCTACCGGCAGGCTTCCCTTTTTTGCGTCTTTTTGCGACTGTTCGTGGCCATTGATTTCCACCCCTTGAACAAACGCCCCCCGCACATCGCCCTCCTGTTCACGACGTTTCCCAAGACGTCGGAGGCGTTCCTGCAGCGTGACGTGGCGGCGCTACAGGCGAAGGGGCTCAGCCTTAAGCTCTATTCGCTGTGGGGCGGGGGCGGCACCTTCCACGGCCTCCCGGTGCAGGCCTTCAACAAGTGGCGGCTCATCGAGGTGTTCCTCGTGATCATTCCGTGGCAGATGCTCCGCCGGCCGCGGCTGATGCGCGACCTGTTCGAGGGCGTGTTCACCCGCGTTGCGCCGTCATGGCTGAATTTCTGGGAGAACATGCTCGGCGCCGGCTTCGCGGGCAGCTTTGAACGCGAGATGCGGGAGGATCCGCCCGCGCTCGTGCACGGGGCCTGGGCCGGCGCGCCCGCGACGGCCGGCTGGATCCTGTGGCGGATGCACGGCTGGCGCTACAGCTGCGGGGCCCACGCCTATGACATCTACGAGCACGGCGGCGACTGGTGGCTGCTGGAAAAACTGCAGCACGCGCGCTTCATCCACACGTCCACCGAGATGGGCCGGCGCGAGCTGGCCGCGCGCGGGGTGCCGCCGGAGAAAATCGTCTGCATCCGCCGCGGGCTCGACACGTTTCCCGCGTTCAAGCCGCTGCGCCCGAACCGCCGGCCGCTGCGTCTTTTGTGCATCGCCCGTCTCGTGGCGAAAAAGGGGCTCGATCATCAACTGCATATCTACGCGGCGCTAAAAGAAGCCGGGATCGCCTTCGAGGCGCGGATAGTGGGCAATGGCCCGCTGCGCGAATCATTGGAGATCCTGGCGGCGAAGCTGCGGCTGGCGGACAATCTCAGGTTCACCGGTCAGCTGGCCCAGCCCGAGGTCTGGGCGCAGCTGGCCTGGGCCGACGTGCTGCTGCACACGGGCATCGTGGCGCCGAGCGGCGACCGCGACGGCCTGCCGAATGTCATCCCCGAGGCGATGGCGGCGGGTGTGCCGGTGGTCACCTCGCCGGTGTCAGCGACGACCGAGGCCATCAGTCAGGAGCGCACGGGCCTGGTGGCCGATGTGGACCTGCCGCTTGCGTGGGTCGTGGCATTGCGCCGGCTCGGCGAAGACGACGCGCTGGCCGAACGGCTGCGCACCGGCGCCCGGCGCTGGGTGGAGGACAATTACGACGCGCATAAAAACACGGCCCGGCTGGTCGAGTGCTTTGGGCAGGCAATGCGGCCATGATTTACTACGACACCACCAAGATGGGTTCCGCCAAGCAGCGCTCGGGGCTGACGCGCGTGAGCTCGCGGCTGCGGGAGGAATTTGGCGGCACGATGACGGCGGTTAATTGGGAGAAAGGTGCTTTCGCGCTCGCGGACGAACCAGCCGAAGAGATGGCGTTCACCTCCGCCGACTGGGTGCTGACGGTCGAGCTGTTCAGCGAGGCCGAGCGTCCGGGGTTAGGGGATTTTTTGAAGAATCCGCCGTGCAAGCTGGCGGCGGTGTTCCATGACGCCATCCCGCTGCGCTGGCCGCAGATCACCTGGCCGCAGAGCGTGCAGCGGCACCCGGAATACATGAAGCTGCTCGCGGGGTTCGACCGGGTGTTCGCGATCTCCGAAGCCAGCCGGCGCGACCTCACGGGTTTCTGGCGCTGGCAGGGTGTGACGCCGCGGGCGCAGGTGGACCTGATCGAGCTTGGGGCCGATTTCGACGGAGGCAACCGGGTGCAGCGCGATGCGCTGATCCCCGCCAAGGGCCGGGCCTCGCTGCTGTGCGTCGGCATCGTCGAGCCACGCAAGAACCAGGCATTCCTGCTCGACGTGGCGGAGGCGCTGTGGCGCGACGGCGTGGATTTCGACCTGCAGATCGTCGGCCGCGTGAACCCGCACTTCGGCGGTCCCATCGCAGACCGGATGAAGGCGCTGGCGCGGCGCGAGCCGCGGTTCCGCTTCCATGCGGCCGCGCGCGACGGGGAGCTCGGTCGGCTTTACGCCACGGCGCGCGCCGTGGTCTTCCCGACGATCGCGGAGGGCTGCGGGCTGCCGCTGCTCGAGGCGCTGTGGTGCGGCGTACCGTGCGTGTGCAGCGACCTGCCGGTGCTGCGGGAGAATGCGGACGCCGGCGGCTGCCTCGTGGCGCGCGTCAACGACCCGGTGGACTGGACGGCGAAGCTGCGGATCGTGCTATCTGATGCGGACGAGAACCGGCGGCTGCAGACGGCGGCGATGGCGCGGACGCTGCCGCGCTGGACGGAGACGGCGGCGGCGCTGCGGAAGGCGCTGAAGTAAAAGCCAACCCTGCGGTATTTCGGGAGGAGGGCCGGCCTCCCGGCCGGCCGCGGCACAGCTGGAGCTGAGCCGTACTCAGGCAGTTGGCCAGACTTTATACCAACGGCCTGTAGGGATTGGACTTTTGCGTGGGTTGTAGCCGAGGTCGTTGACCTCGGACCGGGGTCAGCGACCCCGGCTACAGGGCGGGACGATAAAATCCAAAAGCAAAGGGGCGTTGGTATTACCAGCAGACTTTTGGCCACTGATTGATGCCACGGTGGGCCCGCCCGCTCGCGGTTGCCTTAAGAGCGCGAGCATCAGCCTTCGCCCGGCCTACGGCTGACAGGAGCTCGCTGGCCCACGGCCCACTGCATGATCCCGGCTGAGTCCTGCAAGGCGCGGAGCGGAGTCCGCGCCCTACCTACATCTGCTTGACGGCGTAGGCCATGGCGTCGGCGATCCGCTCGAGATCTTCCTCGCTGTGAAGAGCCGACATGGCGGTGCGGATGAGGTCCTTGCCCGGGGGCACGGCCGGCGCGATGGACATGACGGTGAAGACGCCCTTCTCCAGCAGTGCCTGCCAGAAGCGGTAAACGAGTTCCTTGGAGCCGAGCACGATCGGCACGGCCGGCGTCTCGCTGTTCCAGGTGTCCAGGCCGAGGCCCTTGAGGATCTCGCGATAGCGCTTGGTATTGCGCCAGAGACGCTCGAGGTGCTGCGGCTCGGACTGCATGATGTCGAGCGAGGCCGAGGCGGCGGCGGCCATGCTCGGGCTGATCGCGGCGCTGAAGATGGTCTGCTTGGAATTGGTGCGGAGGTATTCGATGAGCTCGCGCGAGCCGGCGACAAAGCCGCCGGTGCTGGCGAGGGACTTCGACATGCTGCCGCAGATGAGGTCCACCTTGTCGTTCAGTTTGAAGTGGTCGACCGTGCCGCGGCCCTGACGGCCGAGGATGCCGAAGCCGTGGGCGTCGTCGAGCACGGTGAAGCAGCCGGCCTCCTCGCCGATGGAGGCGAGCTCGGGCAGGCGGCAGATGTGGCCTTCCATCGAATACACGCCCTCGATGACCAGCATTTTGGGCTGGGAGTGGGTGACCGTCTTGAGCACCTGGCGCAGGTCCTCCGGGTTGTTGTGGCTGAAGCGCTCGACCGTGGCCATCGACAGCCGGATGCCGTCCCACAGGCAGGAGTGGAGGTTCTTGTCGGCGAGGATGAGGTCGCCCTTCTGGGCAAAGGAGGCGATGGCGGAGCAGCAGGAAATGTAGCCAGCGGCACTGATGTGACAGGCCTCGCGGCCGAGGAAGGAGGCAATCTTTTCCTCGAGCTCCACATGGTAGGCGCGCGAGCCGTTGGAGATGCGGGCACCGGTGGTGCTGGTGCCCCAGATCTTGGGCCCTTGGCCGCAGGCCTCGATCACCTTGGGGTGAAAGGACAGGCCGAGGTAATCATTGCTCGACAGCATGACCATGTCGCGGCCCTGCAACCGGATGCGGGTGCCCGACTGGGCCTCCATGGCGTGGTAGTAGGGCTTGTATTTCAGCCGCATCTTCGTCGCGTAATCGTCCTGCGCGCGCTCAATGATGGCTTTTTTGGTCTTGGTGAACAGGGAAAGGGCCATGGAAAATCGTGGGTGGAATAGAGGTCAGAACCCGGGCCTTAGCAACCGCAAAGGCCGGTCAGGACCGGTGCGGCAGCGTGGTCATCCACTCGGTCAGCTCGCGCGCGTAATCCGGCCAGAGTTTGAACCGGCGGGCCCGCGCCTGCGTCGCCAGCGTCGCGAGCTCGGCGGGGTTTTGCCGCAGGCGCCGGAGCGCAGCGGCAAGGCTGCCGGCATCAACTGACGGCAGGGTGACACAGCCACCACCGCGGGCCGATTCGCCGAGGGCGCCCGCGCCGGAGCAGACGCAGGGCTTGCCGTGCTGAAGACTCTCCAGGACCGGCAGACCGAAACCCTCGCAGAGCGAGGGATAAACCGTGAACTCGCACTGTCGGTAGGCGGCGTGCAGCCCGGCATCGTCGGCCGGACCGTCGAAGATCAGCGGCCGGCCGGCCGACTTTAACGCGGCGATCCGGGCGAGCGCGGGGCCGGCCGTGTCGGCCCGCGGGAGGCCGAGCAGCTGCAGCTCGAATTTCACGCCCTCGTGCCAGAGGGCCTCGCAGGCCTCAAGCAACGCCAGGTGGTTTTTCCGGCCCTCGATCGTACCGACGCACAGGACGCGGGGTTGCCGGTTGGCCGCGGGCGGCAGGGAGTTCGCCGGCACCGGATCCAAACCCAGCGGGATCGCCTGCACGACAGGCGTGGGGCCGACGCCGAGCCAGGTCCAGTAGTCGCGCAGGCTGGCCGCGGAGTCCTCGGAATTGGCGGCGATGCCGTCGAACAAAAGCAACTCGCGCAAGTAGGCGGGCAGGCGCCGCACCGTGCCCGGGGGCGTGAGCTCGGGAAACTTCAGGCCGATGGCATCATGAAACACCGCGACGCGCGGGCCGGTGACCGCGGCCAGCAGCCCCGGCAGGCGGGCTCCGACGGCGGGGGAGAACAGTTCCGGCACGACCAGTGCCGAGCCGGCGGGCGGCGCGGGCACCGCGCCGAGCAGCCGCCGCGCATGGCCCGTCAGTTTCTGATGAAGTGGCCACCTGGCGCCGCGGGAACCCGTGGCGGCCTGGCCGGGCTGCAGGGTGCGTGTCTCGCCGTCATTCAGCGGCCGCCACGCCCCGAGGTAAGGATCGTGGCAGAGGGCCGTCACCGGCTGCTGTGCTGCCAGCGCGGCATGCAGCGAGCGACACACCCGCTGGATGCCGGTCTGTGCCCCGGTGTGGCTGGTGTGCGTGGCGTCGAGGAGGAGCATGCTCAGGGGGTGGCGGGGGCCGGTTCCACCTGCCAGACGGTGACATTGCGGATCCTGGTGATCTTCGTCCAGCGGCCGCCGATTCGCTGCCGGGCCTCGGTTTCCTCAAAGTCGTAGAGCACCGCGTAGACCGGCCGATGCAGGTCGTGCAAGGCTTGGCCCAGCCGGAGGAGATCGTCGGCGGTGACCTGTTCCCAGCGGATCACGAGAAAGCCGGTATAGTAGTGGAGGGCGCCGCTGACCTGCATGCAAATGATGGCGGCATTGGCTGGCAGGTGATGGCGGGCCCAGGCGGAGGCATCGAAGTAGGTCGCCTCCCCGGATTTGTTCAGCAGCAGCTGCAGCCGGTCGACCTGCACGAGTTCCCACGCCAGGCCGGCCGCGAGCAGGAGACCGGCGATGAACTTCCGCCCGGGAATCGCGGCCAGAAGCGAGTGCAGCACGACCAGCGCGGCGAGAACGAGCGCGGGAAACGCGGGGAGGATGAAGCGCAGATACCACCAGGTTTCCCCGGAATGGTAATAGAAGGAATAGAAGCCGATCAACACGGCGGCCCAGACTCCGAGCACCCCCAGTTCCCGCCGGCGGCCGGCCGGGAGAAAAGGGGCGGCCAGCGCTGCCAGCACCAGGGGTGTCAGCAGCCCTGGGATCCAAAGCGCAAAGAACGGCAGGTTGTGCGCGGCAAATTCCCGGCTGAAGGCCGACCAGACATCGCCATACCCGGTGATGAACAACGAGCCGTAGATCTGGTGGTTGTAGGCGGCCAGCAGCAGGGCACCCGGCAGGCCACCCAATCCGACCCACAGGTAGGAACGCCACGCCAGGCCCAGGGCCAGCGCGACGGGCGCGACGAGCAGCAGATCGGTCGGCCGGACCAGGACCGCCCAGGCCAGGGCGATGCCGCAAGCCAGCGCCCAGGCCCGGTTTTCCCGCGCGCGCAGCGCCGCATAGAGCGTCGCCAGGGACCAGACCGACGCGAGCAAGTCACTCATCGGCTGCGTGGCGGCGAACAAATACAACGGGCACAGCAGCAGCAGCAGCGCTCCGGCCAGGGACCAGGCCGGCGGCAGGCCGAGCCGGCGCGCCAGCAAGTAGAGCAGTCCGCCGCCGGCCAGCGCGGTGCAGATGTTCAGCGGGATGGTGGCCCAGTCGAGCCCGGCGATCCAGGAAAACGCGGCCAGATGCAGGGGCAGTCCCAAGGGGTAGGTCGGGGACATCTCGTCGGTGCCCGCCCGGGTCAGGAAACCCAGCGGCACGTGCGCCCCGATGCCGAACTCCTCGGCGGTGTGGCCGGGGAGGACGGGCTTGGGCGTGGTCAGCCGGCCGTCGAGCAGCAGGGCGGCGCTGTTCAAATAGCCGGAAGAATCAGACCCTCCTGCATAGGGTGACGTATAGCGCCGGAGAAACCCAGAGTATCCAATCACCATGACAGCCACCAGCAGCACAAACAACCGGGGGGAGGCAAAAAGTGAGGCCTTGGGCCGGGCCGGCGGGGAGGGGTCCATTATTTAACGTTGTCGAAAGCGTGAGGGTGCCATTGTTTGCAAAAATGGCTCAAACTAAAAAAGACCCCGCCACCGCGCGCTTGAGCGGCGCGCCCGGCTCGGCCCAAGGCAGGGCGGCCGTATGATCGGCCGGTGGTTACAGAGCCTGAAAAACCGAGGTCTCAACCCCGGGGTGGCGCTGGGCTACGCCGCGGTGGTGGCGCTGTTCCTCTGGACCTTGGCGCAGTTCTACATCCCGGGGAAGGGACTCAGCTACCTCATCGCTTTCGGCGCGAAGCAGGAGGAGGCGCGGCTGAGCAAGATCCGTAAGCTCGACTATTTTGTCACGAAGGCGTCGGACGGCTACGACGCCCAGTATTACGTGCAGATCGCGATGGACCCCTCGCTGCAGAACCAGGCCCTGAAGCGGGCGGTGGACAGCCTGCCCTACCGCGGGCGCCGGATCCTCTTTGCGGCGACGGCCTACGCCTTCGGGCTGGGGGAGCCGGCGTGGATCCTGCAGGCATTCGCGCTGCAGAATGTCGCGACCTGGCTGCTGCTTGCCGTCCTCCTGCTGCACTGGTTTCCCCCGCGCACCTGGCACAATTTCATCCGCTGGGCCGGGACCCTGCTGTCCATCGGCCTGTGCCTGAGCTTTCGCAACGCGCTCTTCGACGGTCCCAGCCTGCTGCTCATCGCTTTTGGCGTCTACCTCCTCGACCAGGGCCGCCCCTGGTGGTCGACCGCGGTTTTCGCCCTCAGCGGGCTGGGCAAGGAGACGAACCTGCTGGGCTCGGCGGCGCTGCTGCCCAGGCTCAACGACGGCGGCCGGGCCTGGGGCGTGGCGGTTTTGCGCGGCCTGTTGACGGTGGTGCCGCTGGCGCTGTGGGTAGTTTACATCGCGCTGTTTGTCGGCGGCAAGGCCGGCGATCCCGGGGCGCGCAATTTCGACCTGCCGTTTGCGGCCTATGGCCGGAAATGGGGCGACGTCCTCGAAAACCTGCCCGAGGTGTCGGCGGTCAACGCCTGGCCGTTGTGGGGCCTGTTGATGCTGGTGGCGCTGACGGTGCAATTCCTTTACCTGGTGCTGCGCCCGCAGTGGAACCAGGCTTGGTGGCGCATTGGCCTCTCGTTCGCCCTGCTGATGATCTTCCTGGGCGACGCGGTGTGGGAGGGCTATCCCGGGGCGGCGGCCCGGGTGCTGCTGCCGATGCAACTCGCGTTCAACGTCCTCGTGCCCGCCGGCCGTGGTTGGTGGGCCGTGCTCGTGCTGGGCAACCTGACGATGCTGGCGGCACCGGCGGCGCTGGAGTCGCCCACCGGCGAGGGCTACGTGGTCCGCGGACCCGATGCGCTGGTCTACGGCTCGGCCCGGGAGAAGTTCGCGATCGAGTACGCGGACGAGTGGTATCCGGTCGAACGGAACAACAACGACTACTGGTGCTGGGCGGGCGGCAACGCGGTGATTGCGGTGACCAACCCGCAGGCGGTGCCGCTGGTCGTGCGCCTGCGGTTCGCGCTGAACGTGGCCACGCCGCGCACCGTGTGGCTGCAACTCAACGGGACCCAGCTGTGGTCCACCGAGTTGGACGACCACAGCAGCCTGAACGTCACGCTCAACGAACTCGTGCTGCCGCCCGGGTCGAGCCGGCTGGTCTTTGTCACGGATGAACCGCCCAGCCATCTGGGCAGCGACCCGCGCCCACTGGCCTTCCGCCTGCAGAACCTGCGCGTGGATGTGCAGCGTCCGGCGCCCCCGGCGAACTGACGCTCACCAGCCGGCAATCGCCTCGAGGCGGCGCCGGTAGCGCGCCCCAATGGCGGCGGGCGAGAAATCCCGCTCAATGGCCGCCTGCGCGGCGGCGCCGAGCGAGGCGGCGAGGACCGGGTCGGCGACCAGCCGGTTCATCCACTCGGCGGCATGGCCGGTGTCGGGTTCCGCCCACGTCTGCCCCTTCGCATAGGGGCCGTGGTTGCGGTCGAGCGTGACCAAGTCGCAGCGCACCGGGCAGCCGTTGGTGGCGTTGATGAACTCGGCGGTCGCGGACCAGTCGGTGCTGATGACCGGCTTGCCGAGATACATGCACTCGGCGAGCGCGAGGCCGAAACCCTCCGCACGGTGTAGCGAGACGAAGCAGTCGCAGGCGGACTCGAGTTCGTAGATCTCCCGCCGGCTGAGCGTCTGCGTGAGGAGCACGGTGCCGGGCAGGTCGGCGACGGCGGCCTGCAGGCGCGCGAAGTCCGCGGGGTTGCCGGCGGTGTTGTGCCCCTTGATCACGAGCGCCGCGCCGCGACCGGCGAGCCCGGAACGGCGGAAGGCCTCGAGCACCGCGGCGGGGTTCTTACGCTCCGAGTAGGAGTTGAGGTCGTAGAGGAAGAGAAACAGGAACCGGTCCGCCGGCAGGCCGAACTTCGCGCGGAAATCACCGGCCGGCCGCGCAAACGAGATGGCGTGCGGCATGGTCAGCACCGGCACGGGCACCTTCTGGGCGATCGCCTCGGCGGCGAAGCGCGACGGCGCCCAGATCTCGTCGCAGTAGTCCGCGAAATGGATCCACGCATCGGGGAATTCCGGCAGCTCCCACGCCCAGTAGCCGACGTTGTATTTACCGCGGCGGTAGCCCGCGCCGTGGTGGTGGTCGACGTCGCGCATGCCCGGCGGGTCGAGGTGAAACACGTTCACCGGATACGGATTGTCCGTCTGCAGGCGCGCGGCGAAGCTGTCGTCCGAGAGTGAGTTCTTGCAGGGCAGCCGCAGGTCAACCAGCGCCGTGCCGAGGTCGGCGGCCTCGGCGGCGCGCGCCATGCAGCGGACGGATTCGCCGATACCGAGGTCGGCGCGGAACCAGCCGGTGAGGTTCAGGCCGAGCTGCAGGAAGCGGCGGGCGAACGCGGAGTTCCAGGGCGCCGCGCGGTTGGCGAAGTCAAACAGCACCTCGCCATCCGCCTCGATGCGCGCGATGCGCAACCGCCGGTTGCGGGCCTGCCGCCGCCAGGACTGGAGGGGGCCGAGCCCAGTGACGCGGCCGAGCCAGGCCAGCAGGTTGCTGCCGGTCACGCCGGTGAGTTGCAGGGAGAGGATGTGGCCGTTGGACTGGTCACCCGCCGGCAATTCGACGGTGAGGCGGAACGGGCCGGGGAGCAGGGTAGAGGCGGCAAACTCGCGACCGTCGAGCTGGGCGCGCAGGCCGAGGTCGCCGGCGGAGGTCGGATCGTCGGGGGCCGGCGGGAGCACCTCGCCGGTGATCGCGAGCTGCTTGACGCCGGTGAGCGGCGGCAGGGCCAGTTTGCCCGTTTCCCGGATCCAGTAGGAATCGGTCACGACGTCGTCGTGGAAAAGACCGATGAACTTGGGGCGAAGACGGGACGACATGCGGCGGGAAAGAGAGGGCGGTTTATCGCCTAGAGCGCGGGGGTTGTAAATCTGGAACTGGACAGTGGCAGGTCGGGCTTGCCCTCGCCGGTTGCGCGGCTCTTGATTGCCAGTGGTGTCATCCCCACCTCTTGCCCCCGCGCCGGCGCCACAGGCCAGCCGCCGGACCGGATTCAGCTGGCCTGTCATACTTTTGGTTGCGCTCACTGTCTTGGTCTGGTGCTGGCACTATGACCGATGGACTGCCGCGCATTGGCGGCTGCCGACGAGCTACTCGGGGGACGCGCATGAGGTCCTGGCGAGACTCCAAGCGTCGGCCGAGGGTGACATCTGGCCGGGACAGCCGCAGGTGATCACGCGTTTGGGCGCGCCCTTCGGCGCTCATTGGAACGGCTACCCGACGCCGGACAAGCTGCTCATGCTGGCACTGGGTGGCTTGGCGCGGGTGATCGGGCTTTTTCCCGCCGCCAATGTGGGGTTGCTGCTGGCGCAGGTCTCGGCGGCGCTCTCGTTCTACCTGGTGGCGCGCTGGCTGCTCGTGCGCTGGGAGTGGGCGCTGTTGGGCGGGCTGCTGTTCGCCTATTCCTATGCCAACTTTCACCGTGGGCTGGCGCATTTTTCCCTGACCTTCATCTGGACCGTGCCGCTCGGGTTACTCGCGGTGTGGTTGGTGGCGGGCAGCCGGCGGTTGGAGTGGCGCCGGCCGGGCGCACTGGTCTGCCTGGCCGCGGCCTGCGCGCTCGGGGCCCACAATCCCTATAACCTGTATTTCTGGCTGCAGCTGATGGGATGGGGTATCGTGCTACAGTGGTGCGGGCCACGGCGCCGGCCCAACCTGCAGATCGGTCTGGCGGCCGTCGGCCTTGCCTTGGCCGTGTTCTTGCTGATGCACCCTGAGGTCTGGGTGCAAGCCAACGAACCGGGAGGCGCACCATTGATCGCGCGTAATTACGGCGGCACGGAGCGTTTCGCCCTGAAGCCGGTGGAGATGTTCATCCCGCCGAAATACCATCGCTGGGCGCCACTGGCCTTTCTCGGCAGCCGCTATGCGCGCTGGTCCGATTGGCGGGGCGAGGATTTTCTGCCCTATCTCGGCCTTTTCGGGATCTTGGGGCTGGCGGGCATCGGCATCATGACGGCTCGCAGGATAGTGGCTCGTCGGGCCTTGCCGGGCCAAGCACTGGCGCTCGGATGGCTGATCGCCTTTTCGAGCGTGGGCGGGTTGACCAACGTGCTGGCGTTCTTCGCCGGCCTGCAGGTTTTCAGGGCGACCAACCGGGTGAGCATCTTTGTGACGGGAATCGTGCTATTCTACCTCGTGGTTTGTTTATCCCGGCTGACCACCGCCTGGCCGCGACGGTTCAGTATTGGCATGGCCATGCTGGGAACGGTGCTGGGTTTGCTGGACCAGGTGCCCCGCCGGCCATCCCGGGCACAGACCGTGGAGATCGCGCAGACCGTGGAGTCGGATCAGGCCTTGGGGCGGGCTATGGAGGCGATCTTGCCGGCCAAGGCCATGGTTTTTCAGCTGCCAGTGCAGGGTTTTCCCGAGGTGGTGCCGCCGTGGCGCCTGACGGACTATGAGCTGTTTCGGCCCTATCTGGTAACACAGACGCTGCGCTTCAGCTACGGTGCAGCGAAGCAGCGGGCGCGCAGCCGCTGGCAGCGTGACTTGGAGCACGCGCCGACGGTTGAACTCGTGCGACGATTAGAGGAGAGTGGTTTTGCGGCTCTCTACCTCAACCGGAAGGGCTATGAGGACGGGGCGGAGACGATTCTGCGGGAGTTGAAAGCGCTGGGCTATGAGCAACAGATTCGCAGTCTGCTGGGCCAGCAAGTCGTGGTGCCGCTGCGTCCGGCGGCTGAGCCGCAGCCGCCGCTCGCGCGGGTGCTCACCTACGGCTCGGGCTGGCACCCGCAGCGAGAAGAGAACGTGCGCTGGGCCTTCGGTGATGCGGTTTTGTCCTATTTCAATCCCTTTGACCATCCGATCACCGTAGATCTTCAGCTCACCCTTGTGGCGCCCAGCCCGCGGCAGCTGTCCTTGAAGCAAGATGGCCAGATGGTGGGATCCAGCATGGTCGGGCCGGAACGAAGCGTCTGGCCCTTGCCGGGTCTGGTGCTGATGCCGGGTTTCAATCCCCTCCGGCTGGAAGCGAACCGGGCGCCGGACCGGTTGCACGCCGGCCGCTATCAGTTGCGTTCCTTCGGTCTGATCAAGTCCCGCCTGGAGTTCCATTCGGTCTCTGGCCGTTTACCCAGCCAGCCGGAGTGAGCACGTCCGCCTTTTGGCTTTGCAAGGCCGGGGCGCCAAGATGAGATAGGGCCCCCCGCCATGCTCTACTACTTCATCACCGCCGCCTTGGTCGCGCACACGGTGTTCTGGGGGGCGGGCTTGAGCTGGCTGGTGCTGCCGCGGGTCTGGCGGCGCTGGTGGTGGGCGCTGGCGCCGGGTCTGGGCATCGCACTCCAGTCGGCCGTGGTCTGGGCGGGGGCACACACCTCCCTGGCTGGCACCAACCACTATGCGATGGCCAGCGAGTTGCTGCCGGTGGTCCTGCTGGGCGCGGCCGTGCTCCGGAATGGCCGGGAGAGCACGCTCCGCCGGCTGCAGGCGGGGTGGGGCGCGCGCGGGTTGCTATTGTTGGCGATGCTGGCGGCCTGGGTGCTGCTGTGGCCCATGGCCCAGCGCGGCGCGTGGACGCTCACTTCGTCGTCGCTCGGCAGCTGTGATCACGCCGATTACGCCGCCGGCGCGCGCGTGTTCCAGGAGTTTTCCAAGAACGATCGCACGGGCTTCCTCGGCTTGCCCGAGGTGACGCAGGTCGGCACGGCGGACAATTTTTTCGACTACTGCCTGCGGTTTAATCATTTCACGCCGACGGCCCTGCTCGCGCACAACGGCGCGGTGTTCGCCCTGCAGGCGCACCAGCTGGTCAGCTTGAGCTGTGTCGTCCTGATGGTGCTCAATGCCGCGCTGGTGCTGCTGCTGGCCCGCGGGCTGCTCGGCCTGCGCGGCGCGGCGGGACTCGCGCCGGTGGCGCTCTACCTGTTCTCGCCGCTCGGGGCCTACGCGGTGCACCACGGCGCGCTGGGCCAGCTCTACGCCGCGCACGGTATCGCGCTGCTAACGCTGGCGGTGATCGCAGCCGGTCGCGGGCGGAGTCCCTGGCCGTGGGCGCCGGTGGTGCTGGCGGCGTTCTGGATCCTTTCCGGGAGCTACAATTTCATCCTGACCGTCGCGCTCGCCCCCGCCGTCGCCTGGCTGTTGGCCGAGGCCTGGCGGCGGCGCGACTGGCGCGGGCCGGCCCGGGTGCTCGGCATGGTGCTGGCGATGCTGGTCGCGTGTGCGGTGTTGTTCTGGGGGCGGTTCGACGGGCTCATCGAGCGGTTCCAGCTGTTTGAAAAATACAACTTCGGCTGGCCCGTGCCGCTGCTGTCACCGGAAGGCTGGCTCGGCCTCGTGCGGGACACCGGGTTGCACGCCTGGCCGACGCCTCTGCGCCTGCTGCTCGGCGCTCTGGTGGCGGGCGGCTGGCTGGTGGGTCTGGTGCTCTTGTGGCGCCGTCATTGCGCCACGGTGCTGGCCGCGCTGGCGCTCACCCTGCCGGTGCTGGCGGGATGGGGCCTGCTAGCCTGGGAAGTGCGGACGCGGGCGAATGCGAGCTACGATGCCTACAAGCTGCTCTCCGTCTTTTATCCCGGCCTGCTGGTGGGGCTGACCTGTTGGCTGGCCATCCCCGCGCGTCCGGCCTGGCGGCGCGCCGGCTTGGTTCTCGCGCTGCTGGTGGTGGCCGCCAACGGCTGGGTTGCCGGGCAGTTCGCGCGGCAAATGGCCGAGCCGCCCCTGCGCGTGGACCGGAACCTGTTGGAATTGCGCCGGCTGGAACGGATGCCGCGCATCACGTCGCTGAACATGCGCATCGAGGACTTCTGGTCCCGTCTCTGGGCCAACGCGTTCCTGCTGCGCCAGCCGCAGTATTTTTCCGTCCACACCTACGAGGGCCGCCTCAACACGGCCCTGAAGGGCGAATGGGACGTGAGCGACAGCCTGTTGCGATCGTGGCCGGCCCGCGAGGCGGACTATGTCGAGCTCAACCCTCAGTTCTACGCGGTGCGGTCCTCCGCGCCCGGCCGGGTCGAGCTGGCGTTCGGCCCGGGCTGGCACCAGCTCGAGGGCTTCGGCTCCAGCCGTTGGCGGTGGAGCGACGGCTCGGCGGTCATCATGGTGATGAATCCCGCCACCCGGCCTGTGACGGTGACGCTTACGCTGCGGGTGCGTTCGCTGCAGCGCTGCCGCCTGCAGCTGGAACAGGGCGATGCGCGGATCGGCGCGCCCCGGGCCTTGAACGGCAAACACCAGCAGCTCGGGTATCGGGAGGTCGTGCTGCCTCCCGGCGCCTCGAGCCTGATCCTCCGGCCGGACGAGCCGGCGGGCCGCGCCGGCGGCCACGACCCGCGGACGCTGGCGGTCGCGCTATACGGACTGACAGTGCAGGCCGCGCCCTGACCGGTCGTTCACCCGGTCCGCGGCCTGCCGGGAGGGGGAGACACCAGCCAGACCGCGCCGCCGACCAGGCTCCAGGCCACGGCCACGGCCCAGAAAGCCACGGCAAGCAACGCCACCAGTCCGTCCTGCCCCGTGCCGAGACCGAGCAGGGCCATCGTGGCCACCAGCGCGCCTTCGCGCACGCCGTGGCCGCCGATGCTGATCGGCAGCGCGGCCGCGACATAGGCGGCGGCGGCGGCCACCGTCATGCCCAGCGGTCCGACCGCCAGCCCGACACTGTGGGCCAGCAACCACAGCGAGGCAAAGTCGAGGAGCCAGACGGCGACGCTCAGCATCACTGCGGCGGTGAGGATCGCCGGCCGGCCGCCGAGCGCGCCGGCCGCGTCGTGCAGCGCGGCGGCCCGATCGCGGCCGAGAATCCGCGCGGAAAGCGGCTCCCACCAGCGGGTCCGGGTCGCGCTCCAGCCAACCGCCAGCAGCCCGCCGGCGGCCGCAGTGCTCGCCAAGAGCAGGGCCCATATTTCCGCCCCGCCGGTCGACCGCGCGAGGTGCAGCCCGAGGGCCAGCGAGGCGAGGGCGCACAGCGCGCCGAGTCCGAGCAGCCGGTCGGCGATGAGACTGGCGGCCGCGGCGGCCTTGCGGTCGGGATGTTCCCGCCAGACGTAGCCGAAGCGCAACGCATCGCCCGCTACGCCGCCGGGGAGGAAGGAATTGAAAAAGTTGCCGATCCAAAAAACGCGGTGCACCCACCGGGACGGCAGGGTCAGGCCTTGGGCCCGCAAGAGCAGCTGCCAGCGCCACGCCTGCAGCGGGTAGGCGAGGCCGGCCAACAGCACGGCGGGAAGGGCGAGGGACGAGTCGAGGTGGCGGAGGTCGCCGAACCGGCTCCAGTCCACCTGCGATGCCAGCCAGCCCAGCAGGGCGAGCGACAGCCCATAACGCAGCAGCGTGCCGGCGGGAGTTTGCAGGAAGGCGAAGAAGCGCACGCCTCACTTGATGCCAGCGTCCCGACCCGAGGCAAGCCGCGGCCGGGCAAGTTTTGCATCGCCAGCCGAATGACGGCGGGGACACTGCACGCACGCATGCAGTTGGACGAATATCGCAAGCTCAGCGAGGTCGAGGACCGGATGTGGTATTTTCATGCGCTGAACCGGCGCGTGGCGCACTGGCTGGCGCGGCTGCTGCCGTCGGGACCGGTGCGGGTGCTCGATGCCGGCTGCGGGACGGGCGGGCTGATCAAGTCCCTGCACGCGGCCAACCCCGCGTGGCGTGCAACCGGCCTGGATTTCATGCCGCTGGCCTGCGAACTCGCCCGCGAACGCACGGGGGCGGAAATCGTGCAAGGCTCGATCACGGAGCTGCCGTTCGCCGACGGAAGTTTCGAGGCGGTGGTGTCGGCCGATGTAGTCTGCCAGGTGGTGGACGGGGCCCGGGCGTTGCGGGAATTCGCGCGGGTGGTGCGGCCTGGCGGGGTGGTGCTGGTCAACGTGCCCGCCTTCCGGTGGCTGTGGTCGTATCATGACGACACCTGCGAGACCAAGCACCGCTACACCCGGCCGGAGCTGGCCGGGCTTTTTCGGGCGGCGGGACTCGGGGTGGATTTCGCCAGTTATGCCAACCTGCTGCCGCTGCCGCTGATCGCGGCCCGGCGGAAACTGTTCCGGCCGGCGAACCCGACGAGCGATGTGCAACTTTATCCCGCGCCCATTGAGGCCGGGTTCGCCGGCCTGGCCGGGCTGGAGTTTGCCTGGCAGCGCGCCGGCTGGGCTTCGCCGCTCGGCAGCTCGGTCTTCGTGGCTGGACGGCGGCCACTGTAATTCCCTGCTGACGGCGGGGCAAAAATCGTAACACTCCCGAACGCACACCCCATGACCCCCGCCCTGAGTTTTATCATACCGCTCTATTACAGCGCGGACACCGTGGTGCCGCTGGTGAAGGAAATTGAAGGACTGTCGATCGAGGGCGGCCATGAACTGGTGCTGGTCAACGATGGCAGCCGCGACGCCACGGCCGGCCTCTGCCGCGAGCTGTTGCGCGATGCGCGCATCCCGATGATCTTCGTCAACCACGCCCGTAACTTCGGCGAGCACAACGCCGTGCTCACCGGCTACCGGCACGCCCGCGGGGCCTATGTCGTCAATCTCGACGATGACGGGCAGAATCCGCCGGCCGAGGCGGTGCGGCTGTGGCAGCAGGCGAAACGCGAGGGGCTGGATGTGGTTTACGGCCACTACGCGCAGAAGGAACACTCGGCCTTCAGGAATTTCGGCAGCTGGCTGACCAACCGCATCACCGACTGGGTGCTCGACAAGCCGAAGGGGTTTTATCTTTCGAGTTTCCGCTGTGTGAGCGCGTTCGTGGCGAAGGAGGTCGCGGCGCATGAGGGGCCGTTTCCGTATATTGACGGGCTCATCCTGCAGGTGACACAGAGCATCGGCGCGCTCGAGGTGCAGCACGCGGAGCGCGCTGGCGGCCAGAGCGGCTACACGCTGCGCCGGTTGCTGAGGCTCTGGCTCAGTACCTTCGTCAATTTCTCGGTGATGCCGCTGCGGCTGGCCACCCTGCTCGGGCTGGTGATGGCGGCCGCGGGGCTGGTCGGCCTCGGGTTCATCTTTTATCTGCGCTACATCAACCGGGGGCCGGACTACGGCTGGGGGTCGCTGATGGGCGCGCTGCTGGTCTTCTCCGGCACACAGCTCGTGGTGCTCGGCCTGATCGGCGAATACATCGGCCGGATGTTCCTCACCGTGAACCGCCGTCCCCAGTCGGTCGTGCGCTCGGTCGAGCGCGCAGGGTAGGGCACGGACACTAGAGGCGAAGGATCGGTTCCGCGGGGACCTCGGGCGGCCGCGCTGCACCCTCGAACAATTCGCGCCAGCGCTGACGTTCGTGTGCCATGGTCGCACTCACGCCTGTGATCACGCACGCCGGTGGGGCGGGCAGCACGAGGAGATAGGCGCAGGCCGCCTGCAGCAGCGGATAGTCCAACACGTCGGACCGGTCGGCATGGGTGGCGACCAGATGCCGGCACCAGTCACGGGCGGCCAGCCGCGCGATCCGGTCCCACCAACGCGACACCAGCCGGAAAGTGTTCTGCTCGTTGCGCAGGTTGCGGCCGGCGGAAGAGCTGATGTGGTGTCGCACGACGCTGCGAAGGGCGACGTAATGCCGCAGGCCGGCGGCTGACGCGCGGAGGGCGAGGTCGATGTCCTCGCTGCCGTTGAGATAACCTTCGTCGAAGCCGCCGAGCTGCTGCCACTTGGCGGCCCGGATAGCAAAGCATGCGCCGGTCAGCGCGTCGACCGCCCGCCAGGCCGGCCGCCCGAGATAGCGCGTGGTCGGGGGCACCGCCGCGAGGTGCGCCGGCTTGCCCTGATGGTTGAAGTAGATGCCGGCATGGTCCACGGCCCCGGTGGCGGCGTTGAGCTGCACGTTGCCCACGAGACCGGCTTCGGGGAACTGCGCGAAGGCCGCGAGCATCGGCTCGAGCCAGCGAGGGAGGAGCACGAGGTCGTTGTTGAGGAAAAAAATATAGTCGCCGGTGGCGGTGGCCGCGCCGCGGTTGCAGGCACCGGCGAAGCCGAGGTTTTCCCCGTTGAGAATGACGCGGCAAGGGGCGGTCAGGTTCTTCAGCCAGGCCCGGGTGCCATCGGTGCTGCCGTCGTCGACGAAGATGATTTCGTGATCCAGACCGGGCGGCAGGGTCGCGTGCAGACTCGCCAGCATGGCTTGCGTGAGCGGCAGGCAGTTGTAGAGCGGGATGATGAACGAGACCTTCATGCCGGGCGCATCAGGTGTAGCAGCCGGCCGGTCCGTCGCACGCCGAATCTCAGGCGAGCAGCCGCTTGAGGTATTGGCCGTAGGCGGACTTGCCGAGCTTCGTGATGTTGGCCTCGAGGCCGGCGCGGTCGATCCAGCCCTGCTTGTAGGCGATCTCCTCGATACACGCGATCTTCAGGCCGGTGCGGTTCTCGAGGACGTGGACAAACTGGGCGGCCTCGATCAGCGAGTCGTGCGTGCCGGTGTCGAGCCAGGCGGTGCCGCGGCCGAAGAGCTCGACGTGCAGCCGGCCCTGCTCGAGGTAGAGGCGGTTGAGATCGGTGATCTCGAGTTCGCCGCGGGCGGAGGGCTTGAGGCTCTGGGCCAGCTTCACGACGTCGCCATCGTAGAAATAGAGGCCGGGGACGGCGTAGTTGGACTTGGGCTGTTTCGGTTTCTCCTCGAGGGAAAGCACGCGGCCGTCCTGGGCGAACTCGACGACGCCATATTCGGTGGGGTTGGCGACGTGGTAGCCGAAAATGGTGGAACCCGTCGTGCGGGCCGAGGCCTCGGCCAGAGAGTTCACGAACTCGGCGCCGTAGAAAAGATTGTCGCCCAGGACGAGGGCGGAGGGTTCGCCCTTCAGGAAACCGGTGTCGCCGGCGATGTGGAAGGCCTGGGCCAGTCCGTCGGGGCTGGGCTGCTCGGCGTAGCTGAACTGCATGCCGATATTCGCGCCGTCGCCGAGGAGCTTCCGAAAGTTCGGCAGGTCGGTGGGCGTGGAGATGATCAGCACCTCGCGGATACCGGCGAGCATCAGCACCGACAGCGGGTAATAGACCATCGGCTTGTCGTAGACCGGCATGAGCTGCTTGCTCACGGCGATGGTGAGGGGATACAAACGCGTTCCAGAACCACCTGCGAGAATTATGCCTTTTCTTGTGCTCACGCTTGAAGGGTATGCTGAGGGGATAAGGTTTAAGAGCGTAAGTTTTAAGCAGCAGAATTCCCGGGCTTACAACTTAAACCTTACAACTTAGACCTTCCCGGTCCCCAGCCGCTCGCGGGAGTATTTCTTGGCTGTAATCTCCGCTGCCCACGCCCGGTTCTGCAAATACCAATCCACGGTCTTTTCGATGCCGGTGGCGAAGGTCTCGAGCGGCTTCCAGCCAAGTTCGCGGTTAATCTTCGTGGCGTCGATCGCGTAGCGGCGGTCGTGGCCGGGGCGGTCGGTGACGTAAGTGATCTGGGACTCGTAGGATTTGCCGTCGGCGCGCGGGGCCTTTTTCCCGAGCAGGGCGCAGATCGTCTGCACGATCTCGATGTTCGGCTTTTCATTCAGGCCGCCGATGTTGTAGGTCTCGCCGGCGCGGCCCTGGAGCAGCACGAGCCAGATGGCGCGGGCGTGGTCCTCGACGTAGAGCCAGTCGCGGATTTGCATGCCATCGCCGTAGACCGGGAGGTTCTTTCCCTCGAGGGCGTTGAGGATCACCAGCGGGATGAGTTTCTCCGGGAAGTGATAAGGGCCGTAGTTGTTCGAGCAGTTGGTGGTCAGCGTCGGCATCCCGTAGGTGTGCTGGTAGGCGCGGACGAGGTGGTCGCTGGCGGCCTTCGAGGCGGCGTAGGGCGAGTTGGGCTCGAAGTTGTGGCTCTCCGTGAAGGCCGGCGCGCCGGGCGCAAGCGAGCCGTAGACCTCGTCGGTCGAGACGTGCAGGAAGCGGAACGCGGCCTTCTTCGGTTCCGGCAGCTTCGTCCAGTATTGCTTGGCGCAGTTGAGCAGGCGGAGCGTGCCGGTGACGTTGGTCTGGATGAAGGGCTCGGGCGAGTCGATGGAGCGGTCGACGTGCGATTCGGCGGCGAAGTTGACGATGGCGTCGATCGCGTGGTCGGCGAGGAGCTTCGTGACCAGGGCGGGGTCACCGATGTCGCCGTGCGCGAAAACGTAGCGCGGATCGCCTGCAAGGTCGGCGAGGTTGGCCGGGTTGCCCGCGTAGGTGAGAGCGTCGAGATTGACGAGCTGCTGCAGGGCCGAGCCCTTTTCGGTCAGCCGTTGCCGGATGAAATTACTGCCGATGAATCCACAACCACCAGTGACGAGTAAGTTCATGAAATTATGTTAACCGCGAAGGGCGCGAAGTGACGCGAAGGTTAGGAGTGGGAGAGGATGATCCGTCCCCATTCGAGGCGGGGATAGGAACCGAAGTTGACCAATAAGCCAAGCTGGAGTCCGGTCACCTTCAAGTAGTTTTAGACTTGGGCCCGATGCTCATCGGTCAAGGCTTTGGCCGCTTTCAGCTCGATGATGATTTTGTCGAAGCAAAGCAGGTCGGGGGTGTAGCTATGCTTGAGGGGGCGCTCCCGGTAGGAAATCTGGTAATTCCGCTGGGCATCGAAGGAAATCCCGGAAAGTTCCAGCTCAATCTCCAGCGCATCCTGATAGACCGGTTCGACGAACCCATTGCCCTTGTCTTTGTGCACTGCCATGCAGGCGCCAACAATCCGATAAACCTCATCGCGGTACAGTAGATCATCGGACATGGCCTTCGCGATTCTTCGCGTCCTTTGCGGTTAAACCGCCTTCTGCCATCTCCGCAGGTCGCGGTCGACGGCCTCGTGGACCTCGGTGAGCTGGATGCCGGCGGCGGCGAGCTTGCGGGAATCCATCACGCAGTTGGAGCGCGGGGTCTTCGCGGCGGTGGCCATGAACTCGGCCTCGTCCTGGAAGAACTTGAAGTCCTTCTGCGAGACGCCGTTCTTTTTGATCAGCGCGACGACCTCGTGGGTGGTGACCTGGCCGGGATTGGTCACGTTGTAAGTGCCGAAGGGCACGCGCTTTTCCCAGCAGGCAAAGGTGGCGGCGACGAACTCGTTGAGCTGCGAGATGGAATTGGTGGCCTCGAGCAGGTTCTCGTAGCGCATGAGCTTGCTCAGGTAGTTGCGCGGGCTGTCCACCTCGCTGAACGGGATGCGCAGGCGCCAGATGAAAACGTGGGGCACGCCGGCCAGCACTTCCTCGCCGAGACCCTTGGTGCCGGAGTAGAAGCTGCAGTTGTTCGTGCGAAAGGTGAAGTTCGGGGTATCGGTTTCGGTGAAGCCGGAGCCGTCGGGCCGCGCGCCGGTGTAGATGCAGCCGGAGGACACGTGGCCCCAGGGCACGCCGGCGTCGGCGCAGGCCTGCGCGATGGTGCCGGGCAGGACGGCGTTGCCGGCGAGACACTCGGACTTGTGCAGCTCGCAGGCGTCGACGTTGGGCTTGCCCGTGTAGCCCGCGGCGTTGATCAGGAAGGCGGGCTTCTCGCGGCGGAGCAGTTCGGTGAGAGCCGCGCGGTTGGTGTAGTCCACCTCGGCCCGCCGCACGTTGCGGAAGAGCAGGCCCTTGCGCTTGAGCAGGGCCTGGTAGGCCGAACCGACATAACCTGAGCCGCCGAGCAGATAAATCATGGGAGAGGGAATGAGAGAATGGGGGTAAAGCCGGAGGTCAACCCGCAGTTTTCCGGGCCCGCCGCTACTTTTTTCGGTAGTCGCCGCGGCTGAAATACTTCTCCAGCCAGACATAGGCGCAAATGAAGAAGTAGCGGCTGCCCATCTCCTTGATCTTGAGCTTGGCCTCGCCGTATTTGCGGTTCTGCCACGAGATCGGGATGACGGTCCAGGTGAAGCCGCGCACGATGGCCTTGAGCGGGAGCTCGACGGTGAGGTTGAAGTGTGGCGCCATGAGCGGCCGGCAGCCATCGATCACGGTGCGGCGGTAGGCCTTGAAGGCGTTGGTCGTGTCGTTAAGCGCGATGTTGAAGCCGATCCGCACGAGGAAATTCGCGAGGCGGTTCACGTAGAGCTTCACCCGCGGGTAGTCGATGACCTTGCCGCCCTTGACGAAGCGGCTGCCGAAGACGCAGTCCCAGCCCTCATTGAGCAGGCGCCAGTAACGCACGGCGTCGGCGGGGGAGTCGGAGGCGTCGGCCATCATGATGGTGCAGGCGTCGCCCGTCAGGTGGTTGAGCCCGTATTGCACGGCGCGGCCGAAACCGTGCAGGCCGGTGTTTTGCACGGGTGCGAGCGTGGGATATTTCTGCTTCAGCTCCTGCAGCACGGCCCACGTCCGGTCCTTGCTGCCGTCGTCCACCACCACGATCTCGTGCGGGATGCCCTCGCGCACCATCACTTCATAAATGCCGGCCACGGTCGGCGGCAGCGACTCCTCCTCGTTGTGCGCGGGGATGACGATGCTGTAGAGCTTCAGTGGCGTGGGCTGGGCGGGGGCGGACACTGGATGAGCGAACAGCAAACAGGGGCGGCTGGGCAAGCCGGTTAAACCGGGGCGGACAGCTCCAGCCAGCCGGAGTTCTGTTCCGCGTGCTCCGCGATCTCGCCGAGGATGGCCTTGGTCGGCGTGGCGGGACGCCAGTCCCAGAGGCGGGTGGCCTTGGCGTGGTCGAGGACGATCCAGGGGATATCGAAGGGGCGGGGCGTGCCGTCCGGCACGACCGCATGCGGGCCGAAACGGTGCGTGCACCAGTCGCTAAGCTGCTTGAGCGACATCGCCGAGGCGGCGCCGCCGGAGAAGTTGGCCAGACGGTCGGTGGCGCCGAGCGGCGGAGCCTTGAACTGTTTTTCCAAGACCGGCACGAGATCGCGCGGATGCAGGCAGTCGCGCACCTGATGGCCGAGCCCGCCGAAGCCGAGATACTTGAGCGGGCGCTGGCGCAGCCAGGCGTTGATCCAATAGGCGAAGATGCCTTGGTCGGCGCGGCCGAACTGCCCGGCGCCCGCCAGCACGCCGCAGCGGTTGACGAAGACCGGGAAGCCGAAGGTCTCGCCGTATTCGAGAGCCATGGCCTCGGACGCGAGCTTCGTGGCGCCGTAGAGGGAGATGGGTGCGGTGGTGGCGAATTCCTCGGCGAGGCCGGCCGGACTCAAACCGGGCGCGAGGCGAGACGCGTGAGGCGAGAGGTGGAACGCGTGGTTCTCGGCGACGACCTCAAGGCTGGCCAGCGGAGTGATCGAGTAGACGCGGCTGGTCGAGAGCAGGATGAAGCCGGCCTGGTGGGCCTTGCAGTATTCGAGGACATTGATCGTGCCGGTCAGGTTGTGGTCCACGAGTTCGCGGCTGCTAGTCTTGCCGTCGATGCCGGCGAGCACGCTCGGGTTGGCGGCGGCATCCACCACGAAGTCGGCGGCGGGGAGGGCGTCCATGGCGGCGGCATTGCGCAGGTCGGCGGTGAGGACCTTGATGCCGAGCTGCTCCAGCGGCGCGCGGTTGGTCTCGCTGCCGGGGCGGATGAAGTTGTCGAAGCCGGTGACATGGTGTCCGGCGGCAACGAGGTTCCGGGCGACGGTGCTGCCGACAAAGCCGCAGATACCGGTGATCAAAATGCGCATGGGGCGAGGGAAGCAGAGCGACCCGGTCAGGTGAAGCGGGAAAACCGGCCCCGGCCTACCGTGGGGCGGGGGCGGACGCGCGGTGGAGCCTGAGGCCGGCGAGATACACCCAATCCCAGGCGTTGTCGCCATATTGGCCCGGTTCCGTCCGGAGCACCAGGGTGGCGTCGGGGCCGAAGGCCGGCAGCACCACCCGGGCGGATTGCGGCCCGCGATCCGCCGCCTGCCGGGCGGGATCCAGGAAGCGGTGGTAAACCTGGCGCGTGCCCGACGGCTCGCTGAGCTCGAGGTAAAGCTCCGTGCCGTTGCTCCGACCCTGCTCGTAGGCGACGGGATCGTAGCCGAACTCGAGCGCGACCTCGCGGACTTCCTCGTCCAGCGGCCAGTCCACTCTGACCGGGGGCAGGAGCATGACGACCCGGCGGTGGTCGATCATGCGCGTCTGCAGTTGCTCCAGCGAGCTGCCCGGCGGGGAGAGGTTAAGTCTTTCCGCCGGCCGGCCGCGCCGCACCAGTTGCCACAGGCGCCGCTGGTCCAGTCCGCCGAGGGAGGCGAGGCCACGGCGGGCATAGATGCGGGCGTCGAGCACATCGACGACCAGGGTGTAGTTCTCGCGGATGTAGCCGGCCAGTTCCGGGAAATTCTCGTGCGACTGCACCGCGCGATCCTCGAAGGTGAAGGCCCCCTGGCCGACGGCATCGACGAAGACGGCGGGCGCGCTTCGTTTCAAGTCGGTGAGGTAGGCCGCCCGATGGTAGGCCTGCTGGGCGTTGGGCACGATCGACCAGAGGGTGTTGCCGTCGCGGGTCGCCTGCCGCAGGCCGCTTTCCACATAAAGAAAGCCGGCCCAGCCCCAGAGGCCGAGGGAGTCGTCGCGACCGGCCAGGGCGTGGAGCACGGCGGCGGTGCCGGAGCGCGGATGCCGCCAGTTTTCGGCGAACTGGCCGTAGACAAAGGGCACCGGCTGCAGGGTTCGCGTCACCAGCGGCAGGAGGCCGGCGGACAGCAGCACGCCGGCCAGCACCAGCCGCGATCGCGCGGTCAGCGTTGGCCAACAGCCGCCCAGCGCGGTGCCGTAACAAAAGACCAGCGGCACCGGCAGCAACAGGACGTAGTGCAGGAACTCCCGGCGCGGCCCAACGACCGCCAGAGCGGCCGCCAGCGTGAGGCCTGCGGCGGCGAGCAACAGGCTCGGGGGGCGCACACGGCGCCGCGTGAAATAAACGAGGGCGGCCGCCAGCCCGGCCAGGACGGTGCCGAGGAACAGGGGAAACCGCCCGTCAAGCTGGGCGTTGCGCCACAGCGCACCGAGGGCTTCGCGGTAGGGCACGCCGTCGCCGACATACGCGAAGTTTTGCAGAAAATACCGGCGCAGGGCCGCCTCGGTCTGGCCGGTCATCGCGGTCATGGCCGCGAGCAACAAGGTCGGCAGCGCCGCGGCGAACGCGCCGACCGCCAGTCGGCGGCCACGCATTCCGGCCGCGACCAGCGGTTCACGGAGGACCTGCCAGCCGGCCCAGGCCAGGAGGGCCAGGGCGATGGGCGTGGTTTGCAATTTCGTCCAAGGCAGGGCGCCGGCCAGCAGGCAGGCAAGGTGGAGGCGGCCTTGGTCCCCGGGGCTGCGACCGGCCAGCAGGGCGCCGGCGCCGGCAACCAGCAGCAACGGCAGGTGTTCCGTGGAGAGGTGGGTCAGTTCCGGGTGGGTGACGGTCGCGAAAAACGCCGCGGCCGGCAGGATTGCCAGCCAGGCCGGGCTGCGGCCGAAGGCGCCGGTCAGAGCCCGCAGGGTGATGAACAGCGCGCCGGCGATCAGCAGGAGGCCGGTCAGGCGGGCGGTGAAATAATCCAGCGGGGCGCCGAGCCACGACCAAGGCAGGAGCAGATAATAATTGAGCGGCCCCGAACTGCCGCCGTCCACCGACCGCCAGAAGACCGGGTCATGGGCAAGCGTCAGGGCGCCGGATATCAGCTGGCTTTCGTCGGGGTTTAATTCCTGCGCCGCGAGGAGGAATGGCCACCGCCAGGCGAGGAGGAAGAGGAAGAGCACGACGCCATCGCGCCAGCCGGCGCCCCACGGCGCGGGGGCGGCCGCTGCCCGCGCTTCCCGTCCGACCATGAGCACGAGCCGGGCGAACAGCAGGCCGCTGGCCGCTCCGGCCGGGATCCAGTAGCTGCCCGGGTGGAGATCCAGCCACCGGAAGAGGGAATTCAACATGTGCGCTGAAAAATAAAGGAACAGTTCAGGCGCCCGCCGCGCCCGGCTTGCGGGCGAGGACAATCATGCCCCCGGCTGGCATCAGCCACGGGCGTTGCCCCCACGAGTCGGGCAACAGGGCCCGCAGCAATCGCAAAGCCGGCGTGAGCCCCACGACCGGATAGGTTATGAAATGGCGGGTTACGTAGTCCAGGCTCAGCAGCTTGGTCCCGGCGAACAGCCGGATATCGGCGAAGCCGGCCTGCCCCAACTGCCGCCGGAGCGTCCGGGGTGTGTAGTAATACATGTGTTCCGCCTTGAACTCCAGCCACCGCGAACGCATCAACCGCGCAGCCAGGGAGTCGAGATCGGGCGTGACGAGAAAGACCCGGCCGCCGGGCCGCAGCAAACCGTGCACGGTCTCCAGAAAGGCCGCCGGCTGACGCACGTGCTCGATGACATCGCAGGCCACACAAAGGTCGTATGATGCGCGCCGATCCGACAAGGCGCCGATCTCCCCACGATGAATCCGGGCCCCGGCGCCCAGTTTCGCCTGCGCTTTTGCGCATGAGTGGACCGAGTAATCAATGCCTTCCACGGAGAAATTACGGCGGGCCGCCTGCAGCAGGAAGTCGCCGTCGCCGCAGCCGACTTCCAGCAGGCTGCCTCCGCTCACCCCGGCCTTGGCCAGCACGTCGAGATAGTGATCGGCGGTCGCCTGCTTCACGCGGCTGACCCCGGCCGCGGCGCCGGGATCTGTGCCGAAGAAACTGTAGTGGGGGTGGTAGATTTCCACCAGCTCGGCGTCGCTCGGCTGCGGGTTGAGCAAATGCAGTTGGCAATCCACGCACCTCACGACCACATGGGCTGCGGCGCGGCAGAACGGGGTGAATTCCCGGCCGCCGCACAACGGGCAGGCGGACACCGGCACACGGTCGGGTGAGGGGGCGGGTAGGGTTGGGGTCGCGGCGGACACGGGAGAATCAATCCAGCGGGCCGAAACGCGCGCGGGCCCAGGCGACAAACCAAGTCAGTGGATCGTAGAACATGCGGATTTTTTTCCCCTCCCTGAAGGAGCGCGAGCGGTAGCTCACCGGAATCTCGACGGGCCGGTATCCCTTGCGGACGAGTTTGATCAGCAGCTCCCAGTCGAAATCGAAACGGTTGCAGCGAAAGGTCAGCCCGGCCAGGCATTCGCGCCGGAAGACCTTATACATGGTGAAGGGGTCGCGCAGGGTCAGCCCGAGCGACAGGTCGATCATCGCGGTGAAAAACCAATGGGCCGCGTTGAGCATCGCGGCCTGGAGGAACTGGCCCTTAAATTCCCGGATCGACCACTGGTTCGGGCTATGACGCGAGCCGAGCACAAAATGGTGCGTGCCAGCCAGGAGGGGGGCCAGCAGCTTCTCGTAGTCGGCGAGGTCGTATTCGAGATCGGCGTCCTGGATCAGCACGACATCGCCCGTCACCTGCGCCAGGCCCGCGCGGACGGCGTGGCCCTTGCCGCGCGGCTTGTCCTCGAGGAGAACCTTCACGCCGGGATAATCCTGGTATCCGAGCGCGATTTCGCGCGAACCGTCGGTCGAGTTGCTCTCGATGATGAGGATCTCGATTTCCCAGCCGGCGATGCGCTTGGCCGTAAGCGCGTCCAGCGCGATCTTCAGCGTGGGGCGCTCGTTGTAGACCGGGACGACGACGGAGAGCTTCGGGTGCGCGGGCAGCGGCGGGAAGACGGGTGGGCGGGCGGAACTCATGCAAGGGCGTCGGAATTTCTGCACGGTTCGCCGCGCCAAAGCCAGACAAAGCCCGCGAGCAGCAGCAGGAAGCCGGCGGCACCGAGACAGAGCGCCAGCGTGAAGTGCTGCGGCCAGTAGGCGAAGGTGATCTCGTGCCGGCCGGGGCCGCCGATCGCGACGCCCTTGAAGGCGTGGTTGACCCGGAAATACGGCGCGGGCCGGCCGTTCACCGTGACCGCGAAGTCCTCCACATAATACGTCTCCGCGAGGACGACGATGCCCGGCCCGGGGGCGTCGATCACGAACGACGTGTTGTTGCCGGTCAGGCGGTAGTCCGTCGCGGCCCGCACGGTGCGGGTGGCGAGGTCCGCGGGCAGGGCGGGGACACCGGCCTGGCCGGCCTGAATGGCGGCGAAAGGCCGGCGGTCGCCGGCGCGGACCTGCGCGGCGAACTCGCGCGGCGTGGCGTAGGTGCCGAGCCGGTCGGTGAAGAAGGCACGCGGCCACGCCGTGGGACTCTCGTATACGTCGAGGTCGAGCTGCCTGAGCAGCCTCACCCCCGCGAACACCACCGCCGGTTCCTTGTGGTCCGCGACGTAGTGCGTGACGTTCATGAGGTCGTGCCCCGGCAGGAGGTCCGGCGCCTCCTCGGCCTTGGTGAACCAGTCCCAGACCCAAACGCGCCGCATGCCGAACTCGATCGCGAGTTCTTGGTAGAAGGGATTTCGCACGGCAGCCACACCGTAGAGGCTCTCCCAGCGCAGCGCGGTATTGTAGGACGGGAACAGCGTGTTGCCCCAGCCGACAACGCGGCCCGGTTCCTGGCGCTGCGTGTCGAGGAACTGCGCGCCGGCCGACGGCGCGTGCAGGTCGGTGCGCAGGCCGGGGACAAAGGCGTAGGCATTGAAGAAGGTGTCGCCAAACTGGCAGTGCCGCCAGAGCAGCAGCGGTCCGCCGAGCATGAGCGCGACCCAGAGCACCCCGGGACGCGAGGTCTGTGCCGCCCAGCGGAGACCGAGGGGCAGGGCGACCACTCCCACCACCAGCGCCGCGGCGTAGCCAGTGAAGAACGGACCCTTGGTGCCGCCGCGCGTAGCGATGAAATACGCCGCCAGCAGACCCGCCAGCGCAACGAAAACCCAAGCGAGCTGGCGTCCCCAGCCGGCTTCCGTGCGCCGCTCCAGGGCATCGCGCAGCCCACACCCCGCGAGCACCGCCGCGACAATCAGCAGCACGCAGGAAAAGGTGGTGCCCGTGTGAATGATGTTACCGATGAACGGGATCTTCATGACGACGGCGACCGGCACCAAGCCGAAGGCGAACGCCAGGGGCGGCCCGGCGGCGAGCAACAGGGCGAGGCCGGTGCGGTCCTGCCGCCACAGCCGCGGGCTCACCAGCCACCAGAGCGCCCCGAGCAGGAAGACAAAATTGAGTGCTGGCGCGACGACGATCTCATCCACGACCGTCTGGCGGTAAAACATGTCGTCGAAGAAGCCGATGAACTGGGCGAGGGGCAGCGACACGGCGCCGGGGGAATCGTAGCCGGTGACAGAGTGCTTCCACGCCACGAGGAACGACAGCCAGCCGGGAGCGGCGAGCAGGGTGAAGCCGGCGCCGGCCGCCGTCGCCAGCCCGAAGATCCGCCAACGGCGCCCGGTCGTTTCCGGCCGCAGCCAGAGCAGCAGCGTGCCCGCAAAGTTCAGGCCGGCGATCAGCATGAACGCTTCCTTCAGGGTGCCGCTGGTCATGACGAGCCAGTTGGCCGCCACCAGCGCCAGCAGCCAGCCCGCCTCGCGGCGGCGCGTGTCGGCTGAGATCAGCCCGGCCCAGGCCCAGAGGATGCCCGGCGAGTAGCACACGCTGAAGTTGGTCGGATGCACGAGGCAGAAGGTAAAAAAGGCCACGAACGCACCGGCGACCGTCACGACGACCGACGAGACCAGGTGGCGGGTCAGCAGCCAGACAATGGAGCCCAGCCCGGCGGCGAGCAGCCAGCGCGCGATGAGGAAGCGCACATCCCACGCCCAGGCGGCGCCGTCCGCCAGGATGGTGAGGAAGTTGAACGGGTCGCCGAACATGGACTGGCCCTGGCCGAGCAGCGGCTCGCCGCCGAGCGAGTAACGGTTCCACAACGGCCATTCACCATGCTGCAGCAAGGCGTCGCGCTGGATCATCGGGTAGTAAATGTGGTTGAAAAGGAGCGCGCCGGTGTCGGAGGCCATAGTGTTGGTGAACATGTATTCACCGTTGCCCGGCAGCGTGGGCAGCTCGCCGTAGAGCATGAGTCCGCCGTTGTTGGGCGAGGCAAAGCTGCGCCCCTGGAACAGCACGGGGTGGCATTGCACGATGACCGCGATCGCGGCGGAGAGGCTGATGGCCGTGCGCGGGCGCGAGCGCAGCCACGCGCCGGGAATCGCCACCCACCGCGTCAGCCGGCTGGCGACGGCCGGCGTGCCGAGGAACAACCCGAGCAGGAAAACCGGCACCGCGACCGGCAGGCCCAGTTTGAGCCAGATCCACGGGTCGCTGGGCAGGTGAAGGGGAGAGGGCAGGGCGAGTTCTAGGATCGGGTCGCGGGCGTCGGGCGTGGTTTGCACGACGAGGGTTTCGCCTTGGATTTCCAGGCGCGCGATCTGGGCGAAGGCCTTGAAATCGGCCGGCGCGAACGAGCGCACCACCTTGCCGCGATAGTTGACGATTTCCGCATGAGAAAGGGTGAAGGTGCCGACGCCGTCGCTGGGATCGAGGCGCAGGGCCTTGATGTCGCCCATCGGCATCATGTAGCGGTAGATCACCGGCGCGGGCTCGATCTTCAGCGGCTGACGTGAGGAGTCGTTCTCGCCGTAGCCGCGGCCGAGGTCCCAGAACAGTTGCGTCGTGCCCGGGGCCGTGGACGTGAGCGTGATGTTGAACAGGTAATAATCCCGCCGCACGACGCTCGTGGTCATGAACGGCAGGGCGGCGGCCACCGCCAGGACGAGGGCCAGGGCGGTCACCCGCCAGTCAAACCAGGATTTAAGCATGGGCCGGCGGGACACGGTCGGTGCGGGGACCTAGGCCGATGATCATGGTTTGCATATCCCCGAGGGAAGCAGACCGGAGTGGTCAGGTGAAGTGGAATTCCTCCCGGCCCGGCGAGTTTTGGCGGTTGAATAAACGCGCCGGCTGGCGTTACTGGGATAGAAACCATGAATGCCCACAAAACCCTCCTGACCCTTGCATTCCTTGCCGCCGTGGCGGCGGTTCCCGCCTACGCGGTTGACCGTACCCTCCTCATCGGTGCGCCGACCGAGGTCGCGCCGGGTGGCACCGTGACTGTGTCCATCAGCGCCAGCACCGATGCCGGCGATGGGGAGGAAATCGGCTTCCTCCACGCCGAGTATTCCATCGACGGGGGTAAAACGTGGTCCCCGATAATCTACGCCCAGAATTCGGGGGCGGCGATCGGCAAGCAGATCGTGTTTGTGGCGGGCGCCAAGGGTGTGAAGTCGCTCATCCGGGCCCGGGCCGCCTTTCGCGGCGGCAAGGCGGGCGACGTCGATCTCCGAGGCAATGCCATCCAGTGGAACGGGTCTTGGGAAAACTGGCGCGCCCCCTGCGCCAAGTTCGCCATCATCTACGTGAACGGGCGCTGAGGCCCGGGCCTCAGCGGCTGGCGGGCCGCCGTTTCCAGGCCTCGACGATCTGCCGGATGGTCTCCTCGAGCGACTGCGTGATGTCCCACGCCGGGTAGTGGGCGCGCATCTTGCGCAGGTCGGAATAATAGCAGATGTGGTCGCCGGCGCGATTCTGGTCCACGTAGGTGTGCACCTGCGCCTGGCCCGAGAATTTCTCGACGATCTTGAAGGCCTCGAGGATGGATGTGCTGTTGGCCTTGCCGCCGCCGAGGTTGTAGACCTCGCCCGCGCGCGGGTTCTCGACGAAGGCCGCCATGAAGCGCGCGACATCCAGCGAGTGGATGTTGTCGCGCACCTGCTTGCCCTTGTAACCGAAGACGCGGTATTCCTTGCCCTCGAGGTTGCACTTCACGAGGTAGGAGAGGAAGCCGTGCAACTCGACGCCGCTGTGGTTGGGTCCGGTGAGGCAGCCGCCGCGCAGCGCGCAGGTCGGCAGGCCGAAGTAACGGCCGTATTCCTGGACCATGACGTCGGCGGCGACCTTGGAGGCGCCGAAGAGCGAGTGCTTCGACTGGTCGATGGTGAACGTCTCCGGAATGCCGTGCGCGTAGGCCGGGTCGGCGTAGTCCCAGCGCGTGGCTTGTTCGACCAGCTTGATGGAATTCGGGGCGTCGCCGTAGACCTTGTTTGTGCTCATGTGCACAAAGGGCGACTCCGGGCAGCCCTGGCGGGCGGCCTCGAGGAAGTTCAGCGTGCCGACGGCGTTGGTGTCGAAGTCGTCGAACGGGATGGCCGCGGCGCGGTCATGCGAGGGCTGGGCGGCGGTGTGGACGATGACCGACGGCTGCACCGTCTGGACGAGGGCGAGCACGCCGGCACGGTCGCGGATGTCGAGCTCGTGGTGGACGAAGCCCTTGAGGTCGGCGGCGAGGCGCTGCTGGTTCCAGCGCGTGTCACCCTGCGGGCCGAAAAAGACGGCGCGCTGGTTGTTGTCCACGCCGTGGATCGTGTAGCCGAGCGAGGCAAAATAAACGCAAACCTCCGAGCCGATGAGGCCCGAGGAACCGGTGACTAGAATCGTCTTGGCCATGGGAGAAAAGGGAAGGGCTAGCCATACCGGCGAGCCGGCCCGTTTCCAGCCGATTCTTGGCGGCTTCAGAAGGTGGTCGTCAGGGAGAGGGAATACGTGCGGCCGCGCCAGTCTCTTTAGGGCGGGAGGCCGGCCCGCCGGTCGGATCAATCGATTGGCAGCGGCCCCAGCAGCACCCAGTCCCGGCCGTTCTGGCCGCTCGGGCCCGGCCCGAAGGAGAGTTTCACCTCGCCATCCGAATGGCAAGTGGCGTGGGGCGCGGGCGGCCGGAGGCCGGGGCTACCTTATCTCAATGTTCGTCCACGCGGTCCAATCCCACCCCAAGTCATTGTAGGGGCCGGGCAGGGTGCGCAGATACAGGCGGCCGCGGGAGTAATTTTTCAGGTCGACGTGGAAATTATGCAGCCCGCGGTCGGCGGTCTTGTTCAGGGGATCGAGTAAGCGGCGGAAAATCTCCACGGTCTCCTTGCCGTCGGACCAGACGATGACGAATTCGGCCCCGTTGGTCTCGCCGCCCTTGGTGTAGGCGCCTTCCAGCATGCCCAGCTGGCCCGACATCTCCTTCGCGCCGATGGGCAGATCGAAGGTCATCTCGCTGGGCGTGTGCATGACCATGACCTCCACGCCTTCCATGTGCTCGTTGGAGGGTTCATTGGAGGCCCCGAAGGCCATCGGCGGGGTCCTGAACATGTAGAACCGCTCCTTGGCGAGATTGGTGAAGAATTCCAGCGCCGCGGTGGAGGGCTTGAGTGCGGAAAGTTCCGCCTTGGCGTTGGCGGCGAAGTATTTCCGATCTTCCGGCGCCAGCATGATCATGATCTCGTCGGCCAGCCGCTCGGGTTTGCTGGCGGCGAAGCGGGTGAAGGCCATCAGGTCGTCCACAACGGGGTTGATGATGAAACCCGCGCGGCCGATCGGCGCCGGCAGGCGGTAGGTGGTGGACTGGCCTGCGGAGTCCCGGATCGCGAACATCAATATCGGCGGCTTGTAGAAGAAAGTGCGGAGCCGCCCGAGCAGGGAAGGCGGCAGGTCGATCTGCACCCAGAGCGGCTGGCTGTTGTGGGCCTTGAGCGACCACGCCTCGCTGAGCCCCAGCTCCCGGCGCTCCAGCAGGCGCGGTTGCACGGAGTCATCCAGCGGACCGGGCACCCGGGCCCAGAGCTGGAAGGAATTTTCCGTGAGCACGTATTTGTAGCGGTGGGTGATGAGATAGAGGACCGCGGAGTCGTCCATGGCCGGCAGCCGCTGGTCGATGGAAAGGATCTTGAGCAGGACGAAATCCGGGATGCGCTCGGAGCGGTAGAAGTCGGCGTTGAGCCGGGCCAGTTCGGGCGAATAGGCGGAATAGCTCTGGAACACGGGCCGCGGCCGGTAGTTCAGCTGGTTGTAGATCGCGATGGCCTGGTCGAAGCCAAAGACGTCCAGCGAGTGGTTGCCGGCGGCCTTCCTGACGCGGGGCACGCCCCAGCGCTGGATCTCGCGGTCCAGCGACAGGTCGTAGTCGTTGCGCAGGGTGCCAATGTTCCAGGCATTGGTCACATTGCTCCAGATGCGGTTCTGGAAAATCCCGACGGCGGAATCCACCAACGGCGGCAGCGCGTCCTTGATGCCGAACACGCACAACACGCCCGCACCCGCCAATCCCCAGCGTTTCAGGCGGCCGAACGGCGCGGCGTCCTCCAGCAGCACGGGAAACGCGACGATCGGGAGCAGGGCGCAGTAGAAAAACCCGACCATGTGCCCGTCCGAGCGCACGAAACCATGCTTCCAGTTCAGGTAGACCAGGGCCCCCAGGATCAGCCCCGAGGCCACGCGGCGCGGCCGGTCCTTTGGGTTGAGAAAATTGAGCCCGAGGTAGGCCGCCAGCACCGTCATGATGACCAGCGCCTTCCACAGCGGCGCCTCGGGCGTGGCGATGCCCATGACTTCTTGATAGCCTTGGCTGACATGCCAGGAATTGATGAAGTAGGCGGGCAGATTAAGCGGGTTCTGCCCGCAGATCATCCATACGACCAGGAAGCCGCCGGCAAACCAGACCAGCAGCCGGAGCGCGGTGCCCCGCTGCCGCTGCCCCAAGGCAAGCGCGGCGACAATGACCACCACGAACGCGGCCAGCATCAGGTTGGTGAACTTCGCCACGCTCTGGGTGGCCAAAGCGAGAAGCATCACGGCGGAGCTCCAGTGCCACGGCCGCCCCACGCGCCGCACCAGTTCAAACGCGATCAGCGCGATGACCAGCATGTGCAGGGCGTCCTCGTAAGTGGCGCCGAACAGCAGGAAAAAGGCGTAGAAAAAGAATCGTGGCCAGCCGGCGGCCATCCGCTGGCCCCAATGCATGATCAGGGTCGCGATTAAGGCGGTCGCGCAGAGCTGCCAGGTGATCAGCGTCCAGAAGAGCAGCCCGGAGTAGGTCTTGCCCATGAGGAAGCCGAGCGGGCCGTAGGTGAAGACGACATCGCGGCCGAACTGCAGGTCGTCGAGAAAGAACTTGCCCAGGGCCATGCGCCAGGAGGCGTCGAGGTCGAAACTGGGCTTGATGGGGAAGGAGAAGATGATCGTCGCCAGGAGCAGGAACAGCCCGGCGCGTTCCAGTTTTTGCCGCAGCGGGGCCGTGGTCGTGATGTTTTCCGTGACGGGCATGAAAGGGTGACGATGTGCGGCAGGAGGCCGGCAATTAGCGAGTAGTTTCTAAAATCAAATCCGACCAATATGTCCAGTCGCTTGCTGCATTGTCGGCGGGGCCGGGCTCGATCAGCAGGATCATCTCCCCGCCGGCACCGGCGGGCAACTCCACCCGGAAGGATTGCCCGCCCCGATCAGCCGCCTCCTCGCGGGGCCGCAGCAGCCGGTGCCAGAGGGTTTTCTCTTCTCCCGCCGCGCTCCGCCAGCGGATGATGAACTCGGCCCCGTCGGTCGGGGCGGGATTATCCGCCGTATAAGCTGCCGTTTTGATGCCGAAACCGCCTCGCAGCCGGGTCGCGCCGGCCGGGATCCGGTAGACGAGGCGGGAAGGCGCATGGGCGAAGTATTCCGCCCGGCCGTCCACCATGCTGAAGCCGGCGCCGTGCGGCGCGCTGGCCTGCACGGGTGCCGTGGGCTGGCCGAGCACGCCGAGGGCAAGCGTGGCGCTCACCGCGGGCGGCAGTTCCGGCATCGCGGGCGGAGCCTCGGCGGATTCGTCCGCGCGGCGAAGCTGAAAGAGACGGAAGCCCTGCGGGACGAACTGGCCGCTCTCGACCACTCGGTAGTGGGCGCCGATGAAGTCCCTCAGGGCCGGAAATGTTTCCAGCGGGTATTTCTGCCAGGACCGGTTCGGGCCGGCGCTGCAATCCACGATGAACGCGGGCCGCGCGGCCGCCAGTTCGCGAAGCAGGGTGTCCCGCGCGCCGGGCACGATGGCGTAGCCGGTGTCGCGGTCCGGCGCAGTGTTGGTCCAGGGGATGAGGCCGGACAGGAATGACGCGTAGACAAAACGCGTGGCCGGCCGGCGGTCTGCCAACAGGTAGATGTCGGGGTGGTAGCCCCAGACAAAGATGCGGTCGCCGGGCGCGCTGTGCTCCCGGATGTAGGCGGAGACGCGCACCGAGGGATCGACGGGCAGGGGCGGCGCCGAGCGGAAGGCCCACACTCCGCGGCCGAGCTGCACGAGGACCAGAACCCCGAAGACCAGCGCGACCGGGCGCCACCAACGGCTGACGCGGTGGGCCGCGGCCCATTGGTCGAGGCCATGCAGACCGAGGGCGGACAGCAGGCAGCCGGCCGGCAGGAACTGGATGAAATAATGGTCGTAGCCGCGGCCGCCGGCGGCCGCGCCGGCGAGCGAGGTGGCCGACCAGGCCAGCAGGTAGAGCAGCTTGGGATTATCCGCGCGCTCGGCGGGATCCGGCTGACGCTGCAAAACCCGGAAAAAGCCGTAGCCCGCCGCGCCCGCGCCGGCGGCGAGCGCGAGCGGATAGTGGCTCCACAGCAGCTGGAAAGGCTTCAGCGCGGAACCCAGCCGTTCCGCGCCGCCGACCTCCGGCCCGTAATACTGCAGGTTGTATTGCCAGGCGTAGAAATGAAAATCAGCCAGGGCGCCGCGGGCCGCGAAATACACGATGACGACCAGCACCGGCGCCAGGAATCCGGCCAGCAGGGCGGCCACCCTGGCCCAAGGTGTCCGGTCGGTCAGGGCGAGATAGCCCAGCATGGCCAGCGGGGCGCCGAGATCGAGCAAGGCGGGTTGTTTGGAAAGGAACGCGAGGCCGAGCAACAGGCCGGTGGTCGCGAAGGCCCCGCGCCAGGCGGACCAAGCTGCCCAGGTCGTGAAGCCGGCGACGAACCACTCGGTGTTCAACGCATACGCATCGCCCGGATAAAACAGCGCGGAGGAGCCGACGGCGTAGAGCAACGCCGCCCACAGGCCGGTCGCGGCGCCGCGCCAGGCCCGGCCGAGCGCGAACAGGCCCAGCGCTGTGGCGGCGATCAGGGCGGCGGCGAGCACATGCATCGCCCACACGTTGTTCTCCCCGGTCAGCCGGAAAAGGGCGGCGACGGCATAATAGGTCAGCGGCGTGCGCTGGTCGACCGCGTCGCGATAAAGCACCCCGCCCTCCAGCAGGGTGCGGGCGACGGCGGCATGGATGGCCTCGTCGACATTCCAAACCTTGAAACCGAGGGTCGGCCAGCGGAGCCAGAACACCCCGGCGACCAGCAGGGCGGCCCCGAGCCACGGCAGCCAGCGCGCAATGCGGGTCGGAGTGGTCTTCACGTTTATTGAAACTCCGGGCGGCTCCAGCAGGTCCAGTCCTTCGTCATGGTGCCGCCCGGGAGCGTGCGGAACACCAACCGGCCGGTCGCGTCGGGCGCGGGCGGCAGCGCGCCGTGGAAGTGCTGCATCCCCCGGTGCGCGGGGTTCCCGACCGGGTCGAGCGTGATGTCGAGCAGGGTCACCTTCTGGTCACCGTTCACCCAGGCGATCTGGAAGGTGGCGCCGTCGGTCTTTTCCCCCTCGCCGGTGTAGGCGCCCTCCATGATCCCGTAGGTGACATCAACCGCGGTAGCCTTGAGTGGCACCTTCACGGTGAGGCGGCCGGGGGCGTGCACCAGGGTGAGGCGGGCGCCGTCGAGCATCTTGTTCGAGACCTCGAAATGGCTGACGATCTCGGCGACCTCGGTCTTGTAGGACTTGAGCTTGATGCGGCGATACACCGTGAAGTGGGCATCGATCTCGAGGTAGCGGCGGCCCATGACATCAAGGCGGCCGATTTCATCCGCCACCGAAAATTCCTTGGCGGGCATGTAATGGGTGATCAGCAGGTCCGGAACATTTTGGGTGATGCGCTGGGCCTCGTGAGGGCGGAGCACCAGCCAGTTGGGCTGGAGGTATTCGATGAGGGTGAACCAATCCAGGCCGACCTGCTGGCGGGTCTGGACCATCTCCCGGGAGGACATGCCCGGGAAGTCGTAGGTCTTGAGCTGGGAAAAATAACCGATGTAACCGAGCGGCTCCAAGAAGACCGTGTCGGCGGGCTCCGCGTGGGTGCGCAGCCATTCGCCGATTTTGCGCCGGTTGCCGTCCTCGACGTATTGTTGCTGTGCCTGAAGCTGGCGGGCCACCTGCCACGTGGTCCAGCCGGCGCCGATCGCGAGCAGGACGGCGGCCGCGACGGCCACGCGGGCGGCCGGCCGCGGTCCCGCGGCGCGCAAGGCCTGGGCCAGCAGACCGCCGAGGGCGACGACCGCGAGCAGGGTGGTGGACGGCAGATACCACGGGAACGGGAAATAGGGAAAGTAGCTGAGATAGGCGTGCGCCCCGAAAAAGGCGAAGGAGCAGGCGCGCGTCTCGGTCCGCAGGAAAGGCAGGAGCCAGAGCAGCGAGACGCCGACCGCCACGCCGCCGCCGATCTGTCCGACCAGCGCGGGCCAGCCGCCGATCATGTGATAGGCGGGCAGGAAGGTACCCTTCAGCGAGCCCATGTCGTCCCAGGCCCGCAGCGGCAGGTGCCAGATCGAATTGAACAGGCCGGACAGCGTGCGCGGATCACCGATGCCGCTTTTGGCGGTGATGGTGTGGGGCACGGCGGTGCCGTAATAAAGATGCGCGAACACCAGCCACGGCAGATAGAGCGCGGTGGTCAGCAGGCCTGCCTTCAGGAAAAGCCCGAGGAGCGCGGTCCGCGAGGTGCCGCTCCGCCGGGAGTCGTGGAAGAGCCAGAAGCCGGCCGCGATGAGCCCGATGTAGATGAAACTGTCCGGGCGCGTCCACATGAGCCCGGCCCAGGCCGCCCCGAGGTGGCGCCATTGCCTCGGGCCCGGGCTGAGGTGGGCCCAGAGCGCGTAGACGAGGAACAGGATCATGAATCCCGTCTCCATGCCGTTGATCGTGAAATCCACGATCTTGGCGTCGAGGGCCAGCCACGCCACGAGGAAGAAGGCCGCGACCTTCCCGTAGTCCTGTCGGCGGGCGATCTGGACCAGCAGCGCCGCCGCTCCGCCTAGCGCGGTCGCGCACATCAGCCGGAAAATCCACAGGGCGGCGGGATCCGAGGAGTTGCCGGTGAGCAGGCTGGCGAGCGCGGGCAGGAGCACCCCCAGCGGCGAGGTAAAGGTGTGCAGCCGGTCGCCCACGTTGAAGACCAGCCCGTGTCCCGTCGCCAGATTCTTGCTGGAACGGAAAGTGATGTAGTAGTCCTCCCACGCGTGCCGGGTATAAAGCGCGAACACCAGCGCGACCGTGAAGGTGACCCAAAAAGCTAGCCTGGCCGGGGTGAGTCGTTGGGAAAGGGCGGTCATGCTTTTCGGTAAGTGCGTGAGTCCTAGGCTGTTTGCCCGGGAAATCTGGCCGAGGCAAGAGTGCTTGTGGAGGGGTTCCCCGGGAACGGCCGGGCTGCCGATCCGCCGGTAAGCAGAGAGGAAAGTCCCAGGCGGAAAATCCGCCATTCACTCCCGCCTATTTTCGCGCGGCATCACGGCCCCGCCTGCAGATCCCGCCAATAGCTCCAGGCTGCGTTCAGGTTGCCGGAGGGCGGGGGCAAGGTGCGCAAGATCAGCCGGCCGCCGGGCAGCGGTGGGACCTCAACGGACAGCGTCTGGGCGCCGCGATCCCCGGGATGGGTCATCGGGGCCAAGTGGCGCCGGAACAGCTCGCGTGTGGTCCCGTCGGCCTCCCGGGCCTCCACGACAAAGACGACGCCCTCGGTTTCATTCTTGGTGTAGGCGGCGCTGATGAGCCCGTATTCCGCGGTCAGCCGGACCAGACCCTCGCGCCATTCGTAGACCAGGCTGGCGGGGGCATGGGCCACGACGCAGTCGCGACCGTCTTCCATGCTGTTCAGGAAGCCGTAACGTCCCTCGCTGTCGGGATGGGCCGGGATCTGGGTGTCGTGGAAGCCCAACGCGGTGCGCAGCAGGGTTGCGCTCAACCCCGTCCAGAAAGCCCGGGCGTTTTCCAGGCCGGCCTTGGGTCGAGCGGAAAAACGGAGCGTGCCCGTCACCGGTTGCGGCAGGCGGATCTGGAAGGGCTGCGTGCCCCGGTCCGCCGCATGGTTCGCGGGATCGAGGGTCCGCTCGAACACGCGGGTCTCGCGGCCGTCGGGTTTGAGGATGCTGATCGTGAAATCCACCGGGGTGGTCTCGTCCTGCTGATACCATGCGGTGTCCGGCAGGCCGAAGCCACCGGACAGTTCCTCCAGATCGGGGGTGGTCGCAAAGTCGAGACCGAAGGGCGTCCGGGCAACGGTGATGAAGCGGCCGTTGAACTCGGTCTGGCGCGGTTCATCGCGCGACTCGAGCCGGGTCGGATAGACGGCTTTCCCGCCGGCCAGAAGGGCGATCGGCGAGCGCGAGGCCCGGAGCCACAGCCAGTAGCTCCAGTCGTAGGCGGCGTTCATGTCCGGCCCCGGTGTCATCTGCAGGATGATCCGTCCCGGCCCGCCTTTGGGCAAAGGAGTGTAGCCGACCGTGTGACCGCGGGCGCGGCGCGCCAGCTCGCGGTCGAAATGGTAGCGATAGACCACGCTGGTTTTGCCGTCTGCATCCTCGACCTGCACGACGACCTCGACGCCGTCCGTGTGGTTGGGCGGCTCGCGCGCGAGGGCCGGCTGCTCGATGCCATAGGCAAAGGCGAGGGAGCTCATGCCGGGCACCCACGGGTAGACGATCCGGGAGGGC
>Ga0163153_10000672_pt1 | contig 58377 bp, 56 predicted proteins | sample OliLakLV19MP6IB1_FD_148629 | JGI IMG/M metagenome (GOLD analysis project Ga0163153, IMG submission 148629) | Freshwater microbial mat bacterial communities from Lake Vanda, McMurdo Dry Valleys, Antarctica - Oligotrophic Lake LV.19.MP6.IB-1 | ecosystem: Environmental > Aquatic > Freshwater >... | reverse complement strand
GCACCGTCTCACGCGTGGAAGGTTCCCGGCATCCTGACTATCAACAGGGCGACCTCGTGCTCAGCAACAGCGGCTGGCAGGACTATGCCTTCTCCGACGGCACGGGTCTCACCAAGCTGGACCCAAACATGGCTCGCTCCTCGTTGTCTCTTGGTCTTCTGGGCATGCCCGGCTTTACAGCCTATATGGGTCTCCTCGACATCGGCCGGCCAACCGCTGGAGAAACGGTGGTGGTCGCCGCCGCGAGTGGTGCGGTCGGCTCGGTGGTGGGTCAGATCGCCAAGATCAAGGGCTGCCGCGCCATCGGGATCGCCGGCGGGGCAGCCAAGTGCCGATTTGTCACAGAACAGCTGGGTTTTGATGCTTGCCTCGATCACCTCAGCGCCGATGTTCCACGGCAATTGGCACTGGTGTGCCAGAAAGGCATCGACATCTATTTCGAGAGCGTGGGCGGCGCCATCTTCGATGCCGTCCTGCCTCAGCTGAACGTGCGAGCCCGTGTGCCTCTGTGCGGCTTGATCGCGACCTACAACCACACCGAGCTGCCACAAGGCCCGGATCGCTTAGGGCTCCTGACCCGCACGTTGCTGACCAAGCGAATCACGATGAAGGGTTTCATCATCTTCGACGACTACGGCGATCGCTACGGCGAGTTCCTTGACCAGATGAGCATCTGGCTCAAGGAGGGCAAGATCACGTTCCGCGAAGACATTGTTAATGGTCTTGAGAACGCCCCGCAGGCCTTCATCGGTCTACTCGAAGGTAAGAATTTCGGCAAGCTCGTTGTTCGCGTCGGGAACGACTGATCGCTCCGGTCCAGACTCGGTAGCCCTGGCCCAGCGTCGCTCGGGAAAAGCAGGCTGTATGACTTCATGGAAGGACGTGACCATGGAAACCTTCGCGATTCTGGGGATTGTACTCATCATTACGCTCATCACGCTCGGCGTCATGGTGTTCGCCTATAAGGCATCTCCTACACAAACAGAAAACAGGTGACCGACAATATCTCTCTTCAAATTACGGTCAGCAAGAAAGAGACCATTGAGCCGACGCCCCTTCGCGGGATATTGGCACTCGTGGTCGGCAGGGCTTTGCAAATGAGGATATCCACCCGATTGCGAGCAATAAGATTGAACAAGGACGGTACATGAATCGTCGCATCAAAATTGATCTGTACGCGGGATTGTGATCGACAGGATCCTACGCGAACTGCTGTGGACAGGGACAACGTAAGTATGCAGAATCTTGATATCGGCTTCATTTCAATCTTGTTGTTGGGGGCGGTCGCCGCCTTCGCTGCAATCTATTATTCATTCGGGATGTTACGTAAATGGTTGGAACAATGGACTCGGGCCACCAACGGCCCCGTCCGCAAGACGGTCGCCCACGAATCATCTCTCGATGAACACATCGCTACCCAATGGACTGAAGGTCGCCTGCGATTGGACTTTCTTCTGGCCCTGATCAAACAGCTGGGGGTCTCGTTGGAGCAGAATGTGGAGACGTTGCGCCGACTCGATCATGCCGATCCCCTGTATGAACACGAAGCCAGCAAGATGGTAGAGCCTACCCTGCGACGCTTCACCTTCGATCAACATCTGCGGGATGAGTGCCGCATGTTGATCCCCTCGCTACAGTTCTGTGCTCAGGATCTTGCGGACTCTCAGGGCCTCGACATGACACAGAAATTGAAGGTCCTCGCCGAGATCCAAACAGCCATCAATTTGGCTGATCGCGGCTGATAAACCGAGAGATACGATTATCGATATTCCAAGGAGCTATTGCTCAGGATACATTGGCACACGGTGAATGTGTCCTCGTCAGTGATCACGGGAGGTATTCTCATGCACGTCACCCTCGCGTTCACGTTGTTCTTAATTTTATCGGCTAGCGCTCCTGTATTCGCACAAAGTCCTTGCGTTGACTGTCTCAAGGCAGCTCAGGAACAACTAAAGCAATGCCTCGGTAACGCCATTAGCCAAGAGGATAAGAAATCTTGTGCGGAGAGACAAGAGGCAAAAGCGAAGGCCTGCGAGAAGGGTGAATGCGAGATTGAACGAGCCAAGAATACGAATAGACCTGACGGCCTCCCACAGAAGAAATAGCGAGTCGTGAGATGAGACGGTGGAATCCGGAGGCCCGCCTTCCTTCACAAACATCTGTCGTCCGTTGATTGACAAAAGCACCTGCGTTCATTCAAACTAGCCCCACTTACAATTACCTACGCAATGTAATGAAATCTACGATAGCTCGCAAGCAACCCCCGCAGTTTGACCCCAAGGTCTTTTTCGCAAAAGTTGGCCACGGCAAATCGCTGATGCTGACCGGCAAACCTCAACTGATCTTTTCGCAAGGAGATGCGGCGGATGCCGTGTTCTACCTTCAGACCGGCCAGGTCAAGCTCACCGTGCTGTCGGAGCAAGGCAAAGAAGCCATCATCGCGATGCTGGAGCCGGGTAGCTTTTTCGGGGAAGGATGTCTCGCCGGACACCTGGTGTGCATGGCCACGGCGACTGCTGTGAAATACTCCTCTGTCGTCCGCATTGACAAACAGACAATGATTCGTGTGCTCCACGACGAACCCAGCTTCTCCGAGCTGTTCCTCGCGTTTCTCCTCTCACGCAATGTTCGCATCCAAGCGGACTTAGTGGATCAACTTTTCAACTCGAGCGAGAAGCGGCTGGCTCGGGTACTGCTGTTAATGGCCCAGTTGGGGAAAGAAGGCAAATCGGAGGTAATCATTCCGAAGATCAGTCAAGAACACCTGGCTGAAATGGTCGGCACGACACGGTCACGGGTGAGTTTCTTCATGAATAAGTTCCGGAAGCTTGGATTCTTGAAGTACAATGGTGGTGTCCACGTGCACAGCTCCCTCCTTAATGTCGTCCTGCACGACTAGACGGGTGATCACAACGTCCGCCGTTCTTCGATTTACCTGAGCCCTATGAACCATGCTGCCAGGACCGGCATGAGACGTTGTTGCAGGCATACCTCGCGCCGTCCACGAGCTTGCGCGAGGCCGAGGAGGGCAATAGATCAAAGGCCTTGGCTATCTGTGTGACAATCTCATCTCCGGCAACTGCGCTCAAAGCTCACTTCTTCGCGCTCCCCATACGGACCAAGGCGCCTTATATACTGACCTGAGATCGCCTTTAATCCTGCGATGGAACCGAATAGTATTCCACCGAAGGAGCCACTTCTTCAAAATTCAACGGTCTTCAATGGAGCTTCACTTTGTCGTCGAAAATAAGACATGAGGATACAGAAACCCGGAGTCGACTTTTTCGACAAAAACCTGGCATTCTCCAGCTTCTTCAATCATCTGACGGTACGTCTCGGCCGGCCATGAAGCAACCGTTTCCCCTTTGGTCATGCGTGTCACATAGATAGATATCAATTCCTGCACATGCGCCAGGTGAGACTTCCACGAATGCTTAGCGACCGATTCCATGATCACGAGCTTCCCCCCTGTCTTGAGGACGCGGAAACACTCCTTCAGTAGGCCTGGCCACAAGTTAATCGGGATCAGATACAAAACATGGGAAATACAGACTGCATCGAAGGTCTCTGAAGAAAGAAGACCGATATCCTGACTGAAAAATTCCGTCCGAGGGATTGCAACCTTTCTCGCATGGTTGATTTTATCCTGATCAAAATCAATCCCCACAGCCTGATGCTGTGAGCCAGGTTCCTCGGTCAACCAAAACAGAAGTTGTCCATCGCCACACCCAACATCAAGAATGCGCCCAGTATTGGGAAGCACTTCCAAGAATTTTTCGAACGGGCAGGTGAGAAATCTAATCAATACTCGAAATTGCACACTACTCGGACACTGAGTATACTGAGTCCAAAGACGATAAACATTTCTCACTGTCCTCATTGGCATGCTGTCCTCCTCAAGCGCGGCATTTCCCCTTCGATTTCGCCTGCTGTTAACTCTCGGGGGGTGCGGCACCTGTTGCAGCGACCCTCAAGTATTCCGTTCCGACCGTCTTTACCCACACGAAATACGAGGAAATACCGACGGTTTCCACAATGGTTACAGATAGGACCTTCCAAATCGCGCAGCACCGGCAACCCTTCAATGGTCTGATCCATCTGCCTAACGGGAACTGTCGTGAAGGGGGTTTGATTGATCTCTTTCTTCATTTGACCCTCTCTTTCTGAACCCCAAAGTCGCATGGGCTCTCCAGGAAGCACTCCGGGCCATACTTGTGATCCTACAGCAAGGTGCAAGACTCAAACCGCTATACCATATTGAGACTCTCGCATAAGATAACTTCAACATTATCAATGAAGATGGGCATGCGGCTTCATCCCCGCAAGCCAGATAATTGGTTACAGATATCGAGAGACAAGTGGACTAGTTGTCTGCCACTGAGTACAGTCTCTACACATGTTACTGATGTATAAGGAAACTGTGTGGAAGGAACACCTTGTCCACTAGGGACAAAATGTCTAACTAAAAGATGAGTCTCTGATGAATGATGGATCTGCGTTCGACTATTTCTTCGTGGTGACGATCTCGACTCGACCTTCTCGCCGCACGACATTCACACGAACATCATCCGCTTGACGTTCAAGCGAAAGATCTACTGTGGCGTCTCCAATCGTGAGATTTTTTATCTCAATGTGTTTCAGGAAAGGCGGCAAGACCGGTTCCGAAAACGACAGTCGGGCCAGCGGAGCGTCAATTCGCAAACCAAGACAGGATTGAAGCAGCAGGAACAGTGCAACCGAAGACCACGTCTGAGGACTACAAGCCACCGGGTACAGCGTCGGACCCTCGCCGGGGCGGCGCGAGAACCCGCACAACAGTTCAGGTAGCCGATGTAAATCGAGAAATCGGCTGGAGTCGAAGAGACCGGACAGAATCTTTAAGGCGCCTTGTTTGAATCCATATGAAGCCATACCCGCGGCGATGATGGCATTATCGTGCGGCCAGACAGATCCGTTGTGGTACGACATAGGATTGAAGCGGATCTCCGTTGCGGCGACGGTTCGGACACCCCATCCGTTGAAACAGGCCTCGGTCATTAAGGTCTTGGCCGTTCTCATACCATGCTGTCGAGTGGCGATCCCCGTCCAGAGGCTGTGGCCGGCATTCGACGTCTTGACTCGACAGGGCTGCTTGAGCCCGTCCAAGGCCAAGGCATAGGACGAGAGATCGTTGCACCAGAATATTCGCTCGAACTGAGCACGGAGCCTGGCCGCCTCTTTGAGGAGACGGCGGGCTTGGTCCGTATGGCCCAGCATCAACGCTAATTCAGCTGCGCGCCGCTTGGCGGCAAACACATACCCCTGCACTTCACAGAGCGCAATGGGTCCTTCCGCCGAGCTCCCATCTGCGTGAAACACCGCATCCCATGAATCTTTCCACCCTTGATGGATCAGCCCTCCCCTCGACCGGCGGCTGTACTCCACGAACCCATCGCCATCGAGATCGCCTTCACGATCAATCCACTGTAGTGCCAGCTCGATATTCGGCCAGATGTGCCTGATGAACGCCCGATCGCCGGTCCGTTCATAATACGCTCCAGCCAGCATGACAAATAGCGGTGTCGCGTCGACGCTGCCGTAGTAGCGGCCGTACGGAATTTCGTTGAGCGCCGCCATCTCTCCCTTGCGGGTTTCATGCAAAATTTTTCCGATCTCTGCATCCTGCTCTGGAATCACTTCCCTCGCCTGAGTCGCCGCCAGATAGGCCAACACACCACGGGCGATGCTTGGATTGACCCAGAGAAATTCAAATGCAGTAATGAGGCCGTCGCGCCCAAATGGGGTGCTGAACCAGGGGACTCCGGCGTAGGGATAGGGGCCGTCGGGCGTGTCGGCAACCATCATGTGGAGGTCGGCAAACGAGCGGCTCAGCCATGCGTTGAATTGCTCATTCGACGTCACGATAAGGCAATCATCAGCTTTCGCGGCGTGGCGTGCGCGCTCTACGATGTCGAATGTGCCTTCATACGAGAGATCACAGGTGAGTGGTTTGTCGATGTCGCAAGAGATCGTGAGATCCCACTGGGCGACTTCCCCTGCTTGTAAGAGCGTGTCACAATGGATCTCACCGGGGAGGACCGTAGTCGGAGCCGGTACACAGCGGATGGTGACCCATCGATCCACACGATCTAGCCCCTCATATCCGAGAGACATACCATCTTTAAAGGTGATGGCTTCCAAACGTCGGCCTCGCCGGCTTCGCTTGGTCCCGCGGACTTCGAACAGGTCGGCAAAATCGGCCTCCACTGAGAAAGAAATCCGAACCGGAATGGAACGGAGGCTATAGTTGTGGACTCGAAGACGTTCGAAACAATGCCCTTGCCACAAGAACCGAGTCCGAGACAGGTGGAGCACACCGCCCGAGATCTCACCCTGCCCCTCCTGGGTCAGGGTGGGATTCGTCAAATCGACGCTCAGCAAGACGTCCTCTTCTTTGACGGTCGAGCTGAGCAGCAATGGCCGCTCTCCATTGATGGCCAACTCGAACCGCGACAGAAAGCGAGTGCCTCCGTGGTAGAGGCCTTGCGAACCTGTTCTGATGGAGTGGATGTCGCCGTTTCCGTCGAACACACCGAACGTATCGCCCTGCTTCAGAACTTCAATGTGGTCATCGGTCAATGAGGAGGACGTGATGACAATGCTACATTGATCATGTCGACGATACACGGTTTTCATAGGGCCCTCTCTCGGTTTCGGATTGACCGGCTCAACCAGCTTCCGAAGAAGGCTGTCAGCAGAAAGATCGCGCCAATGCCTGCTATTCCCGTCGATTCACCAAACCGCTCTGTAATCTGCCCAAACACGCTGATTCCACTGATGGCGGCTGTCATCGCACCTGTACCATAGAGCCCGAGAACGCGCCCCACCATCATGCGAGGCGTCAGCTCTTGCACTACGCCCCAGGCGATGGGAGTAAAGGCTCCCATCCCTCCTCCGATCATGATCATGAGAACGCTGACGACATAGATGTCCTTCATCCAGACGAGCGCCACGATCGCCAGCCCACTCACCGCACTCGCCCAAAAGATGATATTCACTCGGTCGGCGAGAGTCCGTTCCGTACACCACAGCAGCACGATCGACATTAAGAGCAATCCAATTCCCAGGGACGACCACAGATAGCCTACCTCGACCGGCCCCAGTCCTAACAGCTTTCTCGCGAAAACAGGAAACAACGTCGAAAGCGCACTGGCGCCGAATCCATAACATCCTGCGGTCAAAATCAGCAACAGAATAACCCGTTGCTTGGTCGCAACAAAGGCCAGGCCCTCTTTGAAGTCTTGCCACGCTGACCCACCGGTCGTCTCTGGTTCCACAGCAGATGGCTGGGCGGCTCTCAGTCGTACCATCCCAAGGCATAATGCTGCGACGAAATACGTGGCCCCATTCAGACACAGTACTTCCTGCGAGCCGAACAACGCGATCCCTACGCCGCTCACTGCCGGACCGAAAATGATTCCCAGACTGGTCGTACTCTGAATCAGTGCATTCGCGGCTGTAAATTGCGCGCGAGGAACGATCATCGGCACCGACGACGTCAGCGCCGGGCTGAACATCGCCATTGCCATGGCATCGAGGAAGACAAGGCCATACAAGAGATTGACTGTGAAGGTATCGGTTGACACCGCGCAGGGAATGATGCCCATCAACACAGCCCGGAATACGTTCGATCCAATGAGGAAGAATTTTTTCGGTAACCGGTCTACATACACGCCGATGAAGGGACCGAGCACGATCGGCGGAATCGTATGAATGAGTCCGATGATGGTCGTTTTCACCGGCGAGCCGGTAATCGAATACACAAACCAGAGGAGGGCAAGATTCGAGACGCCGTCGCCGACTTGGGACACCAACTGACTGAGCCATATCAATCCAAAATCTCGTGTGAAGAGCAGAGGACGGGGGGGTACGGCGGGGACCTTTTCCTGTGAGACGTTGTGCTGAGAGGTACGGTTCGGTATGCGGATGGCCCAAAGTTTCACCCCTCACTCTCGATCTTGACCTTATCCGTCTTCACAGCTTTTACCCCAGGAACCTGCTTCGTCGCCTCTACGGCTTCCAGCACAATGACTTGGAATCGAACGGCGCCACTGAGTGACACCACTCCCTGTTCCGTCTTCACATCAAAATTGGCCGCAGTCACGGTGACGCTTTTGGCAAATTGCTCTTTGACATGACGAGTAATGATGTCGTCTTGTTTGTGGGCGATCAGATCCAACTGATCTTTGGTGACCTCCAGCTTATTCGACACAGATTTCACAGTCGGGACCGTGCTCGCAATTTCCGTCGCCGCGATCTTTTCCGCCTCGGTGGACACTTTCCCCGTCAGCGTCACCTCATCCGATCCAGCCTCCACTTCGATCTCATAGGGAAAGAGGCGTGGATCTCCCAGCAACGCGAGCTTGATCGTGAGAATCAGCGAAGAAACAGGTTTTCTCCCGGTGTTCTCTTTGCCCTTCTCTCCACCTTCTTCTCCACTCTCCTTCTTTGTCTTTGTCTCATCACTCTTGATTGTCGGCGTATTTGGCTGAGCCTGTTTTGATTCCTGAGCAGATGGCTCAGTTGAGGACAGTTCCTTTTGTCCCTTGGCAGGAGCCTTGGAGTCCAACCCTTTATTATGGTCGGCAGACGATTGAGCTGATAGGACCGACCGCTGCTCACACTGGGCAAGCACCGGATTCGTCAACTGAGCGATGAGCGGGATCGACAGGCACAGTGCCGGGAGCACCACCCCCTGTCTAAATATGATGCGCATATGAGCCGGGACCATCTCACATCTCTCAGGTTCATTTCCATCGAAATCGGCCTAAGCGATGGAACCGATTCACGCCGGAATAAGATCAGGAGCCGTCGTGTCGTGGCGTCGTCGACTAAACGCAGCTGCAACGGTCGCGGTGCCCAACAACAGCAACCCGATACCCACAAGGCTCGTTGCAGGTCCTATGGCATCTGCCACCCAACCGAACCCAGCCATCCCGACCATAGCGGCAGCCATGGCACCGGCGCTGAAGGTGGTAAAAACACGGCCTAAGAGAGGTTCGGGCGTCAATTCTTGCAACATCGCCCACACAACCGGTGTGAAGATGGCGGTGCTGCCGCCGAATATAATGATAAGAACAGCAGCCATAACCGGCGCCTGGAACATCCCCAGCGTGCACACCGCGATGGCACCAACGGCCAGAGCTGCGGAAACCAACCGTAGGCGGTTTTGGAGATCGCCCTGATTGATCCAACCCAGCCAGGCGGAGGCAGCCAGCATACCTATTCCAAGCGATGACCAGAGCCACCCGAGTTCGACGGAACTGGCATCGAATAGCTGTGTCGCAAATACCGGCAGCAAGAGCATAAACGCGCTCACGCCCAAACTGTACAGGGCAGCGGTAAACATGAGGAGCAGTACGGTTCGATGCTGGACGAAAATAAATCGAAATCCGACCAACATATCTTGGAAGACCGTGGGTCTATCGGCCGATCTCACAGGCGATTGCAACGTCTCACGCAGGCGAATCGGCATGAGGCACAACGCCGACACCAAGAACGTGGCTGCATCGAGATACAACACATTCTGGGCTCCTATCATGGCAATCCCCACTCCACTAACGGCAGGTCCAATCAGGAGGCCTATGTTTGTTGTGCTTTGAATTAACGCATTGGCCCCGGTCAACTGAGCGCGAGAAACGAGAAGTGGAACAGCTGATGACAACGCAGGACCAAAGATGGTGGAGACAATCGATGTCAGGAACACGAGCACGTAGAGCCGTTCAAGCGTCAGGGCATCAAAGGCATAGAGTAAGGGAATGAGCATCACCGACCCAGTTCGGATGAGATCCACCCAGATCATCACCGGCTTTTTCTTCATCCGATCAAGATAGACCCCAATGAGCGGGCTAAAAATCAATGGGGGAATCGTTTGGAGCAATCCGATCAATGTCATCTTGAAGGCCGACCCTGTGAGTTCATACACGAACCACAACAGCGCCACCTTGTTCATGCCATCGCCAATCTGGGACACGACCTGTCCGGAAAACAGAAGGCCAAAATCCCTCGTCCTCAACAAATCCCACCCGGATCCTGCCCGATCTTTCACCACCTTATCGTCGTCAGCCACACTAAAATCTCCTCTATATCTTTTGAAGCTAAGCCGCTCAGCCTATCATGCCATGCTTACACTTTGCTGGAAAACGTAGGCCAGGATCCAAAACTCGCGGCCTCTGTCTCCCGTTCACCTGTGCGACCAAGCGCTAGCTGTTCATACACCCGAAGATAGTCCTGTGCCATTCTTTCAACGCTGAACCGCTCCTCGAACGCGAGACGACATCGTCGACGATCAATTTTGGGAATACCTTGGACGGCCGCCGTCATCTCGTCGAGCCCCTCGCAGACGAATCCTGTCTCGGTATCATCAATGATTTCAGGAATGGATCCACGCCGATAGGCCAGCACAGGTGTGCCGCACGCGAGCGCTTCAATCAGCACCAGGCCAAAGGGTTCCGGCCAGTCGTAGGGACAGACGAGCGCCATGGCATTCCCCAGAAATTCGTTCTTTTCAGCGTCTGTAATCTCACCGACAAACTCAATTAATGGATGAGAAAGCAGCGGCTCGATTTCAGCTTGAAAGTATTTCTGGTCCGCAGGATCAACCTTCGCAGCGATCTTCAACGGAATTCCTACTCGCTTGGCGATCTCAATCGCATGATCCGGTCGCTTTTCAGGAGCAATGCGTCCCAGAAATGCCAGATAGCCGCCAGGATTCAGATTCAGTCCATACAGATCCTTTGGTAAACCGTGATAGACGGTCGCCTGCCAATTTGCCCCGGACACAGGTTTCCGTTGAGAATTCGAAATCGACACCATCGGCATCTCTGCATACTCGCGAAACACCGGTTGTAGCTCAGGCAAGTCGAGCCGGCCATGGAACGTGGTCACTGTCGGGATCGGATTTCGCCGCGCGAGAGGAAATCCAAGAAAATCAAGGTGAGAGTGAATGACATCGAAGTCACCGCCTTTTCCCAGCGCCTGCTCCATCAGCATCGTCATCGGTGCGTCGCGGTTAAAGATCCCTTCGTTTAGACGAAGCGCGTGATTGCAGATCGCTTCCAGACGCGCCGCCGTGGTCGAATCTCCGCTCGCGAACAGGGTCACATCATGGCCGAGCCGTACAAGCTCTTCCGTGAGATACGACACGACCCGTTCCGTTCCTCCATAGAGTTTTGGTGGAACACTCTCCCATAAGGGGGCAACCTGAGCAATTCTCATCGGATAGTTCCTTTCATCCTTGGTGTAGTGTGCAGATCGCAGTGTGACAACTTTCTAACCCATTTCATATGCATATTCATGACGTACTATCCTGATATGTTCCTGTGGCAATTACGACCGACGAGGTTCTGTGTTCAAGGCCCGACGTTGCACACCGACTTTTTCTTTTCCTGCCATGGCTTGAGCGACAGGATGCCCGCTTACCGGCGCGGAGACGCCCATCGCACCACAATTGACACATCGCCATTCAACAGAGGCGCCGCATCCGATGGAGGTCCCACCTACACTGGCATGTTCAGCCACGACCAGCCCAGCACACCGTTCACATCGCATGGGTCCTCCTCTCTCATTCGACGTCATGGGCATTTCCCACTAGGCCTGTGACTTATATTCCGGTTACCTGTCCGGATACACAACCCTCTTGCGCCTGTCGAACGGCGGCGAGTAATTCTTCATTCCGAAATGGCTTCTGAACCCAGACCACATTCCTGTTCTGCAGGGGCAGGGAATGCGATCTGAGACGTTGAACCGGGTCTTCGGACACTTGCACCCCCATCAGAACGATCGGCAGCGAGTCGCTGCATGGTTCCAACAAGTTGAGCCAGGCGAATTCTCGTTCCGCAGTGGTTGTGTCGACATCAAGAATCACCGCACTCACAGAATCAATTCGCTCGATCTCGCCTATCAACGTCCTGACGAACGTCACCTCATACCCGCTGTTCCGCAGCACTTCGGCAAGGACAGCGCCCAACACAACATCAGCCTCGACCACAACAACTCGTTCCATCACAGTCCGTTACTCCTGCTACCCCAAAGATTCTCTTGTATGAGCTATGAATGAGCAAACCTGGTGCCACAAGAGAATCAGCGCGACCTCTTATCGCAAGGCATTGAAAGATTAATTGTTTTATATTTATGAGCAGGCCTGGTGATGTGCCACGCCGCGATTGGTTGCCAGAACAAGAGACAACTTGTCCCGCTGCAGACATCTTGTCTCGAATTTCGATTGAACAAGAAAACCCGAGGGACTACCATGGCTCCATGCTGAACTGGTGGCACCGACTCAGCCTTCAGATCAAGGTGACGCTGATCGTCATTTTCATCGTCGGCGTCTCCGCAGGAGCGACGGACTGGCTCGAGGCCCGCTCGATCCAGCTCATCGTGGAAGACAACGTCCGTGCGGCGGCGCTGGCAGTCGGATATTCTGTCGACCAGAACGTCACCAGCCGTGCTCAGCTGTCAAACCGGGACGCGCGAACCAAAGAATTGGAGAAGATCTTTGCCAGTCTGCCGGATCTTCTCAACATTGTGATGTACGAATTTCCAGCGGAGCTGGGAGAAAATCCTATCCCGATCACCAGCGCGGGCCCCACGGAACTGCTTCTCCTCTCGCACCCGAGGCAAGAGAGGGCATTTGACCTGATTAAGCGGGTGCGCGAGGAACAGCGGCCCCTGATCGATTATGCGGACAGGAAAAATACCCATCGCGTCTTCCTGGCTGCCCCGATCGTCTTGAAGGATGTCGTGGTCGGCGCGACCTATGCCGAGTTCTCTACCAGGCAAATGGATGAAGCCTTGGAGTCCATCCTGCAAGCCTCCAGAACAAGACGGTTGCAGACGGGACTGGCAATCGTCGTCGCGATCAATCTGTTTCTGTACTTTAAGGTACATCGTCCTGTAAAACGACTGCTCACTGCCGTTGAATCGGTTTCTCAGGGAACCATGACCTCGGTCGTCCCTGTTGAGGAACAGGATGAACTCGGAGAACTGGCCGGCACGTTCAATGACATGGTGAGGAAGATCCGGGAAGCGACTCAAGACAATGCACAATTGACGGAATCCCTGCGCGAGATGAACGACGGCCTTCAGCAGAAAGTCATCGAGGCGACCACTGAAGTGCTGGAGAAAAATCGGGCGTTGGCCCAGACGAACGAATTGCTTTCGGCGGCACAGCGCGATGCTGCACGCGCGCAACGCCTCTCGGCCATTGGGCAGGTCGCTGCGACCGTGGCACATAAAATCGGCACACCCTTGACCGCGCTGTCGGGCCATATTCAACTCCTGGCTGAGGACCAGACTCTGAGTACAGAGTCTCGACGACGGTTACAGACCGTGGAGGCCCAGATCGAACGAACATCAAAAATCATTCAAGACCTCCTATTGTATGCCCGGAGACCGGATCCGGTGCGATCTCCCATCGATCTCAATGCCTGTGTCGCGGAATGTCTCGCACTCTTCCAGCCGGAGTTTGATCGCCAGAAGATTACGCTGGCGACAGAATGGAGCCAGCGGATCGAGAAAGTTGAGGCCGATTCCCAGCAACTCCATGAGGTGTTCCACAGTTTGATCGAAAACGCGCTCGACGCGATGCCTGAAGGAGGGACACTGGTCGTGCGAGTCTCTCCCCACGCTGCGCTCGGACAGCCGGCTCATCGCCCATGGGTCGCGGTGGAACTTATCGATACAGGCTGCGGGATGAGCGCTGCGCAGCTTGTACAAATCTTTCAGCCATTCTTTACCACAAAGCGAGCCGGACGTGGCACGGGATTGGGGTTGGCGAGCGCACTGGAAACCGTACGGGCACACGGCGGAGATATCAAGGTAGAGAGTGAGTTGCAAAAAGGTTCACGATTCACGATTGAGCTTCCGGCCGACGGAGGAGCGCGCTGATGCTGCGACCATCCCGTGTCATGGTAGTGGACGACGACGCCGAGACGCTAGCCTTGATGCACGAGATCGTGGCCAAAGAGGGATTCGAGGTCGAAACAGCCGAGGACGCGGAGACCGCGCTCAGGCGACTCGAGCAATGGCAACCTGAACTCGTCATCACCGACATTCATATGCCAGGTATGGACGGGCTGGCGTTACTCGCCGCCGTGCGCGAGAAAGAACCGGATATTCCAGTAGTTTTGTTGACCGCTTACGGATCGCTCAAGACTGCTGTGGATGCCATCAAGGCCGGAGCATTCGATTATCTCAGCAAGCCGTTTGTCGTCGAGGACATTCGGTTGGTCGTCCGGCGAGCACTCGAACATACCAAGCTCGTACGGGAAAATCGTTCCTTACGGGGCCAATTACGCGATCGATACCGATTCGACAACCTCGTGGGCAGCAGTGGCGGAATGGTTGCAGTCTATAAAATGATTGCCCGAGTCGCGGAGACGGACAGCACCGTGCTCATCCAGGGAGAGAGTGGGACCGGAAAGGAATTGATCGCCCGCGCCATTCATGCCAACAGCAGTAGAAGCGGCGGGCCGTTCGTCGCGATCGACACGGGCTCGTTGGCCGAGACGCTCCTTGAGTCTGAACTCTTTGGCCACGAACGAGGCGCGTTTACCGGAGCCATCGCAACCAAGAAGGGATTGCTGGAACAGGCACATCTCGGCACCTGTTTTCTCGATGAAATTGCAGACCTCTCTCCCATGATGCAGAGCAAGTTGCTCCGTGCAATACAGGAGCGCGAAATCCGACGCGTTGGAAGCGAAACGCCTCGCGCCATTGATGTCAGAATCATTGCCGCAACGAAAAAAGCATTGAAGCCACTCGTCGAAGCCGGGACCTTTCGAGAGGATCTTTTTTATCGACTGGAAGTGATCACCATTGTCCTTCCTCCCTTGCGAGATCGGATTGAAGATATTCCACTTTTAAGCCGGTACTTCGTCGATAAATTCGGGCGAACCAAAGAGAGACCGGTAACCGGGCTCTCGCCGGACACCATTCCTTTGCTGACACGCTACGCATGGCCCGGCAATGTCCGTGAACTCGAACACGTGATTGAGCGGGCTATTGCCTTGACCCCCTATCCCATCATTACGCCGGAAGATCTTCCTGAAACGATTCGGACAGCCCCTGCTCACATCCAAGCGCGGGCTCGTGGATGGGAGACTCTTCACGATATGGAAAAGAATTATATTCTGCGGGTACTGGAGGCCCATCATCAGGACCACGGCGAGGCAGCTGATATCCTTGGGATCCACCGCAAAACGCTCTTCCGCAAGCTCCGTCTATACGGCAAAGACTGACTCCGATCGTGGCTCAACCTATTCTGGCACGAGACCCAAAAGGTGAAGGGTTTTCCCACCACCTTCTTCATCTCTCTAGCCGGTTTGCTTTCCAAACGGCTCCACTGTCAACATTATCTAGTGGCGCATCACCTGCCCACCTGGTGTATGATACGAAACCAACATCGCCCTAGGGCGTAGGCTTACGGCTTCGACAACGACCACTCATCATCCTTCAGCACGGCAGGATGTAGTCAGGTCCAGGGACTCGCTCATCGGAGGCTCCAATGTCAGATTTCTATCAAAACGGGGTGGTCACCGTGCTTCACCGCCTCGGGCAGCCAAACGTCAACCAACTGGAGCAAGAGTTGGCGCGTTACGGGCGCGTCAATCCGATAGCATTGGTCCTCCCCTCCCTCTACTCAGAATTGGGACGCCCGGCATTGAAAGCCATCGTAGAGACCCTTAAAACTGTGTCGTATCTCAATGAAATCGTGATCTCCCTGGATCGAGCTTCGGCCTTAGAATTTCGTCTGGCGAAGCAATTCTTTTCTGTCCTTCCCCAGCGGGTTCGCCTTATCTGGAATGACGGTGCGCGCATCCAAGCCATCCTCAAGGTCCTGGTCGATCACAACCTCGATATCGGCTTACAGGGCAAAGGGCGGGGCTGCTGGACCGCCTTCGGTTATGTATTGGCCAGAAATCACAGCCAAGTCATCGCACTCCACGACTGTGACATCACAAGTTACAGCCGTGAATATCTGGCGCGCCTCTGCTATCCCATCGCCAATCCCAATCTCGGGTATGAGTTCTGCAAGGGTTATTACAGCCGAGTAACCGACCGCCTCAATGGCAGGGTAACGCGCTTGTTCATTACCCCGATGATCCGAAGCCTCCAACAGCTTGTGGGACCTCACGCACTCCTGACCTTTCTCGACAGCTTTCGTTATCCTCTAGCCGGCGAGTTCGCCATGGTGCGGGACCTGGCTTGGACCAATAGAATTCCAGGGGACTGGGGACTAGAAATCGGCGTCCTCGCGGAAGTCTATCGGAACTGCGCCTTACGCCGCATTTGCCAAGCCGATATTGCGGACGCCTATGACCACAAACACCAAGAACTCTCAGCCCACAATCCCGATGCCGGCCTCCTCAAGATGTGTGTCGACATCACGAAATCGCTCTTCAGGAATCTCGCGAGCGAAGGCGTCGTGTTGTCTGACGGTATCCTCAAGACCTTACGTGCCACGTATTTACAGGCTGCTCAGGAAGCGATCAGCCGATACGAAAACGACGCGTCCATCAACAGCCTCACGTTCGACCGGCACCAGGAACGCACGGCCGTCGAAGTGTTCCTGAAAGGCATGAAGCTCGCCACCGAGGGGTTTCTCGATGACCCGCTTGGTGTCCCCATGATTTCCAACTGGAGTCGCGTCACCCATGCCGTGCCCGATATTTTTGATCGCCTGGTCGAAGCCGTCGAGGCCGATCATGTCTGGGATCCCACCTCTGAGCCGGCAGCCACTCCTTCATGAGCACGAATCTCACCCCACTCACTCCACAGACTGAAGCACGCATCCAAGAAATTGGCTCTGCAGAGGTGCTCGTCGGGATTCCGAGCTATAACAACGCGGATACGGTTGCACATGTCGTGCGAGCCGTAAGCGTGGGGCTCGCTAAACATTTCCCTGGCCGTCGAGCCGTCCTGGTCAATTCCGACGGTGGCTCATCGGATCAGACGCCGGCCATCGTCGCCCGCACCGCGATCGATTTCGAACATCTCTTCATTGCCGACCAGCAAAGTATCCTGCATCGAATCGTGACGCCGTACCATGGGATTCCCGGAAAAGGCAGCGCGTTCCGGACGATCTTTGAGATTGCCCGACGATTGAATGCCCGGGCCTGCGCAGTCGTCGATGCGGACCTCCGCAGTATTTCACCGGAATGGATCGAGCTCTTGCTCCGCCCCATCCTGGAAGAGGGATACGACTACGTGGCGCCCTACTATCTCCGCCACAAATACGACGGCACGATCACAAACAGTCTCGCCTACCCACTGACCAGAGCGCTCTACGGACGACGGGTGCGCCAGCCTATCGGCGGGGAGTTTGGTTTTTCTGGAGCGCTCGCGGCCCACTATCTCGACCAACACGTCTGGGAATCGGAAGTCGCGCGCTTCGGCATCGATATCTGGATGACGACGGAAGCTATTGCCAGTGGCGCACGGATCTGCCAAAGCTTCCTCGGCGCAAAAATCCATAATCCAAAGGACCCGTCAGCCGACCTGTCGGCCATGTTGACACAGGTGATGGGAGCGCTCTTTGCCCTCATGGAAAAACATGAAATACTCTGGTCTCGCCTGGAAGGATCACAGCCGGTTCCACTCTTTGGATTTACCTACGAGGTGGGGGTCGAACCGGTCCATGTGAATATGGAACGGATGGTCTTGCACTATCGGCAAGGCCTCGCCGATCTTGAGCCCATCTGGCGCCAGATCCTAGCCGATGATACATTCGCGCAACTCCGCGATCTCCAGGGAACGTCCAACACCGACTGTCGTATCCCCGATGAACTCTGGGTTCAGGTCGTCTACGATGCGGCGATTGCGCATCGTAAACGAATCATACGACGCGATCACCTCCTCAAAGCCCTCACTCCCCTATACTTAGGTCGGACCGCCTCGTTTGTCCATGCGACCCAGGGCTTGACGTCCGTCGAAGCAGAGCAGAAGATCGAAGCATTGTGCCACACGTTCGAACGAATGAAACCCTATCTGGTTGAACGTTGGCAACCGCCGGCGCCGCAACCTGCCGCTCCGGCTCTGTTGCATCACACCAGCACCGACGCAGGAGGTGATCATGAGTGACTTCATCAACCAAGCTCTTCTTGGACCGTTGGAACTGCTCGGTCGTCAAGTGTTGACCGTACTCCCGAATGTGCTCGCCATGGGCATTATCCTACTAGGTGGGATCTTCACGGCCTGGGCGCTTGGGTCTTTTTCAGAACGGCTGCTTCGTGTGATCGGGTTCGACCATTTTTGCGACCGGGTAGGGATGAATGCGGCGCTCCTCCGCGGAGGAGTCAAAACCGATCCTTCTCGCCTTGTTGGGCGAGGCATCTATTGGACCGTAATCGTGATGGCCTCGATCGCGGCGTTAGGAGCCCTCAACCTGACCCCGATCAACCAGTTCGCCCAGTCACTTCTCGCCTATGTGCCGCACCTGGTCACCGCAGCGGTGATTCTCCTGGCCGGGTACTTTCTCTCGAACTTTGTCTCCCAGGCGGTCCTGATTGCCGCCGTCAACGCCGGCCTCCCACCCGCCCGACTCATCGCAGCCTGTTCTCGATGGGGTATACAAGTCCTTGCGGCCGCCATGGCGCTCGAACAACTCGGCATTGCCCAACACATCGTCGTCGTGGGATTCGGCATTACCTGGGGAGGGATTGTGCTGGCCGGAGCCATTGCATTCGGGCTTGGCGCTTCCGATCTTGCCAAAGAGCTCTTGGAGCGACGACTGATCAATCGATCCAAAGCCAACCCGGATGACGATCTCCATCACTGGTAACGGCGCACGAGCATGCCCAACTTGATCGTGTTCACAGACTTGGATGGTTCGCTCCTGGACAGTACGACCTATTCGTACAAAGCCGCTCTACCAGCCCTTACCGCGCTTCGCGAGCAAGGCATTCCCCTCGTGCTGGCGTCGAGTAAAACTCGAGCAGAAATGGAGCCGATTCGACAGCGGCTTGGCCTTCAGAACCCTTTCATTGTCGAAAATGGCGGTGCGGTGTTTATCCCTCAAGGATTTTTCGATTTCCCCTTGGAACGCATGCGAACGCGACCTCCGTATCAAGTCATGGAATTAGGCCTTCCGTATCACATGCTGCGAGATGTCTTGAAACAAATAGAAGACGCGCTTGAAACGCCATTGCAAGGATTTGGCGACCTATCAATCGAAACGATTATGCAAGTCACCGGGCTCCCGCGCGCAGACGCCATCCTGGCCAAGCAACGGGAATACGATGAACCCTTCCTCCTACAAGGCCCTCAGCCGCTCATTGAAGAAGTGTGCCGTCAAATCGTCACCAGGGGACTCCGATGGACAAAAGGTGGCCGTTTATTTCATCTCACAGGAGAAACCGATAAGGGAAAGGCCGCTTCCAAGCTCCTAGGCTGCTACCATCGTCAACAACGCATGCGGGGAGAAACGGAACGGATCGAAACGATTGGAATCGGTGATAGCATCAACGACACCACCTTGCTCGCGATGGTGGATTATCCGATTCTCGTTCAAAAGCAGGATGGATCCTATGACCCCGATATCCAACTACCTCGAATGATTCATGCGCCAGGAATAGGGCCGGTGGGATGGAATGAAGCGGTCCTGGAGCTGTTGGCACAGGTACCGTAAGAAGCCGGGAGAACCACGCGCGAGTCGACAACCCCTCCTTTCGGGCTGAGTTTTCCTTGAACGAGCCGATCACAGACACCTGCTCCGCATTCCGCGTCTACAGCGTCATCTTGTCGAATGGCATCGTGTCCGTATACGCGGAACGGATTTTATTCACCCCGACCATCCGGGTCCCCCCTGCGGGCTGGCCCTCGTCTAGTCCACAGGGCGGGCAGCGCGTAAACGCACCGGCAGGGCAATGGTAAGCAGGCACACTGTGCGATCGTCAAAGGTGTTGGGCCGCAGCGACTTTGGGGAAATCTGTTTCTTGGCTTCTGAATAGATTGGCTGGAGTTGAGTAAAGAATGTCTGATGCGCCGGGTTCTATCAGGCGGTCGCATTTTAGAACAATGGCCGCCAAGTGCCGTTTTTCGAACAGCCTATGGAGTATGGCTTTCATCCCTTGAGAATCACTGAACACCTTTGGATCGCGTATGCCGCTGAATTGAGCGACAGCAACGCCCGCTCGGTAAGTTGATAGCTGTGTGTTCACCTTCTTCTTGAGTGTTCTGTATATGTGCTCCTGCAACTCTTCTGGGGTCTTACGCGGACCACAGCACCGAAAAACAACAGGATTAAACCCCAATTCGGACCGGACACAGCTCGATTCAGGGTGCTGTTGATCCTGCGCGAGATCGACGAGTTCCTCCGACGTATACTTTCGACTTGGTGCAGGTGTGAGTTGCAGTGTTAATAGAACACCAGGGTCTAGGTGAATAGTTGTTCGAGTCGCAACAAGCAAACAAGCCAGCGTCTCTGCCCACTGGCGTGTGCGTCCAGGGTCAAAGCGAAAGTTGTCCGAGAATTCAACTCTCACCTCGCCCCAAAGACCGTGTGCCAATATAGCATCATAGATCGTGTCGCAGGTGTCTGCTATCGCTGGCGTCTTGACGTGCTCGCTCAGGTCCCAACCAAATCGCCGACATTCAACATCGAAGTCTAGGCCGCCGCCCTGCACACGAAACTCGGGGGCTGGCACGTGGAGCGGATACCACCGAACGTCGAATCCTTCCAAGTAGTAATGCCACGCCGCACGAATCTCGACCATGAAATCATTATGCTGCCCTTTAAGTAGGTCATTGCGGTACTTTGCCTTAACGTCCTCCGGCATGCCGTGATGCAGAGAGGAGATCATGAATGCGCCACCGACCATTTCACGAATTTCAGTTGGCCACGCGCTTGGCATATGGATGCCGTTGTTTGTTTCCTGATCGTACCTGCGGAACGCAAAGAGCCACGGTCGATGCTCTTGTGCCCAATGGCGATAACAGGGGCCGTGGTGCCTTAGATCCCAGTCTAGGTCGGCTTGTGCCTTGGCAAGAGCTGCGTGCCCTAAGAATCCTTTGAGTCTCTCGACATACTTGGGAATCTCCGAATCCTTGATATCACTGTTGCGTTGGCTGAGTGGACGATCTTGAGCAGGCATGTCTTAGGCAGCAGCACGGATTTCACTGACAATTCGTTTGAATAGTACTGCCAGAGTTATATGAAGAACAATGGACCGGCCGTTGTGTCGGCTGGCCCACCTTCGCGGCTGACCACATCGCGGCGAATGCAGCAGCCTGAGAAGCTGCAGCTTGAGCATTCTGCGCTCGAACAGCTTGAACTTGGAGGGAAAATTGCAAATCTTTTTCCAAGTTCGGATGGCTCATATCACGTGACATCACAAAATTATATTCTCCATCCGCTTCACCGCAGACTCGAACCACTGGCACGTCTGTAACTGCCCCACTGACCCAGGTTGCAGTGAATCCTTTGAGCTGAAAGCAGCCGTCCGCGTCTCGCGAGGATTTCTTAAGGGATTGCATTTCCCAGAAGGCCGCAACGGGTACTATTCCTGATACTGGCCCTCCTCCTGACGTGATGTATGCCCCGTCAGGCTGGGATGTCACTGTGACTGTGACTCCTGGAGTTGAGCAGCCCACAATGGCTGAAACTAGGACAAGCGCAACGAGTTTGTCCAGCATGGGCTCCCTCCAGCTGCTATGCGGGTACTTCGACTGTCAATGGTGCTGCTCAACAACAACGCAGCCTCAACCCTAGAAATGTCGATTACATCTACAGCACAGAAAAGGGATCGATTTGGGTTGCACGCGCGGCAGGAACGAATCGAGAAGTGCATTGAGGCCACGCCGGCTGGCGCATTGTAGGCGGGATGAGAATGCCGACGCAAGGAAATTTATTTCTTAGGCATAATCAGCTATGTTCACGATCGGGACCGCTAGGCTTGCAACCGAACACCGAGTACTCTCCCCGGCTGCGGCCCTATTTATTGAGAGGCGTCAAGGAGAGATGGCGAGTGGGTCAGTCGAACCCCTATCTATTCACATATCCAGACGACTAGGCCTCCAATATCCTTGACCGCCTTGAACAAGCGGGCCTCCAGTCAAACACATCCTGGCCTTGCTATCGAGCGCGCATTACCTCGATCATGCGCACGGCCTTAGTCATGGCTGGGTAACCGCTCTTGATACCTCGACGCTATATCGTCGTATGTGTATCCATCTCCAATATTTCCAGGACCCCACGGATGGGAATCCTCACCCAATGCGGTCGATTGTTGAGTTCATACCCGATTTCATAGACGGCCTTTTCGAGCAGATGCGCATCCAGGAGTACGTGGAATTCTGATTGGGTTCCAGGCCAGAACGAAGCCCTCTCTGCAATCTTGAGATACGACTTCAGAAACGCTACGCTAACCCAGCCACACCAGAACCGGATCCAGGAATCGAGGCTTGCGCCGGCCCCCTCTGCATGCCAAAGCGGTTGTTGACGCAAGAGCGTGGCATACGGCGCGTAATACAATGACCGCAACATGCCCGCCACATCCATGATCGGGCTATGCTTCATGCGTCGTTCACTGAGCGGGCGGGCCGGCTCACCTTCGAAATCGCTGATCAGAAAATCCCGCCCAGTCCAGAGCACTTGACCGAGATGATAATCCCCATGACATCGAGTTCGTCGTGCGCAGGTTTCTAACTCAGAAAATGCTCGAAATCGATTCTGCATTCGAGACTCATTGTTCAGTACTCGTCGCGCCTCCTGCTCCATGCTCGAAGGTAAATCGTTGAGTCGACTCCTTAACAGCGAACAGGTTTGCGAAACCAGCCGGCCCATGGACTCGTAGCGAGATCGACGGTATTCCAACGAGAACGGCTCGGGCATGAAATCAGGGTTATCTTGAACGGTCGCCAGTGCGATATGAAGTTCGGCGGTACGCTGGCCTAATAGGGAGACTGAGTCCAGATACGGACCGATACATTCACGCGCGACAAGGGGAATGTCTCCCTGTGCTGCTTCAAGAATCGATCCAGCAAACGTCAGTTCATGCGCTGACCCAGGTGGTTGAGCCTGACAACGCACGACGTACTGATCGAACGCCTCAAGGGTATAATTCCATGCATCGCCTTGGTTGTGCACGAAACCCTGAAGGATTGCGACGGTCACAGTCTCGTTATTTGCACGGACATACTCAAGGGATCCAGCAAGAGGAGGGCTATGAGGAAAATTCATGGCCGTCAACATTCGGCCGATCTCCAGATCCGGATTGATTCCAGTCTCAACACGTCGATAGACTTTCAGAAGAACACGATCACCATAGGCCACCGATGTATTGCTCTGCTCTGCTTTCAAGACCGCAGGGTCCAAGGAGACCCCGCCGCCTATCAAATCCTCATAGGCTTCCGTGGGGGACGCGATCAGCGCGCCCATTTCGCCGGTGAACCGGCTACCTCTCCCGATGGCAGACAACAGCGTCCTCGATAAGTCTGGGTTCCACAGTGCATCGTACAAGACCCCGATCTGTTCAGAATCTTTGGCTTGAACCTTCAACGTTGCCACAATAGCACCGGGTAGGTCTTGCTGAATCTGAGCCGCCTGTTCACCGAATGCCGCCGTGAGAGGGAGCGTAAACATGTCTGAAGCGCCACCCACATAGTCAACCCGGATGAATAGTAGGGCTGCGCCGCTCGATCGGTCGTGGATGGGCACGAACTCGAGGATACAGACTGAATGTACTACGCGAGCTTTCCCTGCAAACCATCTTTGCAGCTTCAAGAATTCTAGCAGGCATATCTCCAGAGAGACACGGAGGTCTCGTTCCAGAATACGCTCCCATCGGTCAGGGACAATCAGCATAATCGGCTTCATGCCTCTTACGTGTAATAATCGAAGTCTTCTTCTCTGCGGAGCCAGCGACGCACAAGGAAGATATGGGCGGGTGCGGCGTGCGGATTGAGCTCGACATAGTTGCGCGATCCATCCCAACGATACGAGATATTCGACAACAAATCTTGCACTTGGAAGGGATGCTGTGCATCGAGCCCCAACGAGTCGAGATCCAGGAAAACCCAGCCGGAGTGGGTATGATGCGGACTCAAATTGACGACAACCACAATGACGTTGGATCGATCCGCAGTGCTTTTGCTATAGCAGATCAATCGCTCATGATCTGTCCTGTGGAAGTGCAGCCTCTCGTTGCTGTGAAGCGCTGGATTCTCACGACGAATCCGGTTCACCAGACCGATGAACTCTTTCAAACTATCGTCACGTTCGGTATTCCACTGCCTAATTTCGTACTTCTCCGAATTCAAATACTCCTCGCTCCCCGCCTCCCTCTGGCGGTTCTCGCACAGCTCAAAAGCGGGTCCATAAATCCCATAACTCGCGCCTAACGTCGATGCCAGGACCAATCGAGCCATAAAAGCAGGCAGCCCTCCCTGTTGAAGCTCCTCTGTCAAAATATCCGGCGTATTAGGCCAAAGGTTGGGCCGGAAATACTCGTGCACCTCGCTCTGAGTCAGTTCGGTGAAATACTCCGTAAGGTCCGCTTTCGAGCTACGCCAGGCAAAATAGGTATACGACTGGGTAAAACCCAACTTCGCCAACCGGTACATCACTTTGGGCCGCGTGAACGCTTCGGCCAGGAACATGACATCTGGATAGTCCACGCGAATTTCATGAATCAGCCATTCCCAAAATCTAAAAGGCTTGGTATGTGGATTGTCCACGCGAAAGATGCGCACCCCTTGATCAATCCAGTGAATCACGACGCGCTTCAACTCCTGCCAGAGCGGCTCCCACTGGTCCGTCTCAAAATCTAACGGAACGATGTCCTGATATTTCTTAGGTGGATTCTCCGCATATTGCACCGTCCCGTCCGATCTGACCTTAAACCACTCACGATGTTGCGTGACGTACGGGTGGTCGGGAGAACACTGAAAGGCAAGATCCAACGCGATTTCGATCCCGAACGATCTCGCCTTTTCCAAAAACCGTCTAAAATCCTTCGCGGTTCCTAGTTGTGGATGGATTGCCTCATGCCCTCCGTCCGATGAACCGATTCCCCATGGACTTCCTGGATCATCCAGCCCTGCGGTCGGCACATTATTCTTACCCTTCCGATGCGTGATGCCGATAGGGTGGATAGGAGGCATATACAACACGTCAAACCCCATGGACGCAATATATGGTAGGCGGGCTTCACAATCTCTAAATGTCCCGTGCGTACCCCCCTGAGAACATGAACGTGGGAACATCTCATACCAGGCGCTGAACCTGGCCTTCTCTCGATCCACAACCACTCCGAGCTCTCTTTCATACTGTGTCGCGAAGCGGCGGTCCGGATACTTCGCCATTACGACCGCCAGATTCTGGTCCAATACCTGCTCGATACGCCTTCGCTCTGACTCATCTGATGACTTCAGTCGGTCTGCCCATTCTTTCAGCGATTGTCCTTCCGCCCCCGGGGCGCGCTGACTTGCCGCATCAATCAATCTGGCTCCCTGGAGAATCTCCACGGGCGCTGCTTGGCCTGCGTCTACCTTCTTCATAAAACCCTGTCGCCACGTCTGAAAATGATCAACCCAACCGATTACGGTATACACATAGCGGCCAAGCTCGGTCGTCTGAAACGATGCCTGCCATCGGTCATTCGTCAGAAACGTCATCGGTGTCTCATGCCACTCCAGCTCACCATCTCGGCGAAACAGCAGTGCCACGCCCACACAATCATGACCGTCTGCAAAAACATCCGCCTCGACCACGACATCTTCCCCTACCGTTCTCTTGATCGGATAACGGCCTCCATCGACTGCAGGCGTCACTTTTTCAACCACGACTCGACGTCTTTCCTCCACTCCTGTCAGCTCCCTTCCAATCCTGACTCCCATCACATGTGTTCCCTATGGACGACCTCGACGCGTGCAAAAGGTTTCGCATCAAGCTCAATGGCTCTCTGGCGCATTCTGCTCACAGGAATCGCCATCGCTGCGTCAAATACGGTTTCATGCTTTCAAACGTTCTACACAATGCTTCGATGGCACGCTCGACATCTTCTGGCGGCCCATCCCTGGTTCTCAGAACAAGTGAGGCGGTTTGCCCGAGGTACAAAGGGGTCAGCGACTTGAGCAAGTGTTCGCGATGGAGCGCCTTCTCATGATAAGCCAACGCGAAATCGTAAATGGTCTGGACCCATAGCGCCTCAGGAAAACGGAACTCTTCTGCCTCGACTACGCCCAAGGCAAGGATTCCGGCCAGTGTCTCTGGAGCCAGAATGATCTCCCAGATAGGCAGAAGATCTCGTAACCCCTGTCGGAAGCCTCTCACCATCCGTTCAACATTGATTGCGCCACCTACTGGTCCGGACTCATAGGGAAAACCATATTGCGGGATCGGCACAGACCCCACTCTGCCTTCCCACACATCCTGATACGTTTCCATGAGATAAAACAGTCCCCCCACAGCTTGGGCGAGCACCACTGAGAGTTCAACTCCGGTCAATTTGATATCTTGAACCCTGTCTCCCAAGAAACTTTGAGAGACTTCACATCCTTCGGCAACGGCAACCGTGGTCAACCAGCTATCGATCCCATACCGTACCCCCACTCCCTCCCATACGTTCCTCGCCAAGTAGAGGTGTGCAAGCTTTCCGGAAAAGCCATAGCCTCCGCCGCTCTGATAACGGATCTGTTTGCCATAGAGCGCCCGATTGAGGGGATAGATGATGCAATTCGTCAAACTCCCCTCATATCTCGCCCGCCGGAAGAGAGGGGCGACATAGTCGACGCCTTTTTCAAGGATAGGATGAAGTAAGACGTCCAACCAATCGGACGTAAAGGAGCGAAGATTGGCGTCAATAACAACGCAGGCTCTTGCCTGCAATGCTTCTGCAATCGTGAAAAAGGCTCGAAATGCATGCTCGCGGCCAGGCACACCTGACTCCGACAGCGCCTGGAGAGAGATCGGACTCGGAAACACACCACTTTCCAAGTGCTGGATACACACCGTCGAAAGATCAGACCCGATCGTGCGTGTGATGGTTTCCGGTGTGCCGTCTTGTGAGCCGGCATCCGCATTCACCACGATAACAGAAGCCTGGGGGCACACCTTGCGTATACCAGCCTTGACCGCGTTCACCACCGACCCCACCGTCGCCGCGTTATTGAACGTGGGGATTCCCACCAGCACTTCGACTTTTTCGATGTCTCCTACTTGCTGGCGAACCTGGCTCAACACTGTCTTGGTCATCGTCATCGCGACTCATTATCCACGCCGACACACTGTGAATCTGACAATCGCCATCTCACCATCACTGCGTGAATATCTTCAAGAGCGTCAAATAATCCGCCAGGTGTCGCGTGATGAGAAAGTTTCGCCGCACATGCTCTCGGGCTGCGCCTCCCATCCGCTGACTCAAACCGGGATTATTCAGAAGATGCCTGACCCTGAATGCAGCCCCTTCTATAGAATGTACCGTATAGCCGGTTACGCCATCGATAATCTGATCGGCAATCCCTCCGGCCGTGCCACCGACAACCGGCTTGCCTTTCCACATCGCTTCTGAGACCGCCAAACCGAACCCCTCTTTAATGGATTTCTGAAGGACAATCGTCGCACCTCTCTGGAGCGCATTGATCTCCCGATCCGCTTCAGGAGGCAACTGCAACACATGGATGTCGGCGTCGGATCCGGCAGCGGTCTTCACATCTGCCAACACCGCTTCTCCTTCCGGATCGTTCGCCACGCCTCCGCCGGCCAGAATCAGGCGACAATCGTAATGCTTCTTGACCATCCGATAGGCCTTGATGGCTCCGACCGGATCCTTGAAGCGATCGAAACGCGCCACCTGCAATAGAATCGGCTTGTCCCTTGGAATCCCAAGACGATCCAGCGTGTGCGACACTTCCGCTCGTGATAACTCGCGGTTTTTTTCGCTTAACGGATCGATCGAGGGATAGATCAGAAACTTGGGAATCGGAAGCCGCTGGGAAAATCCGGTGACGGAAAAAATGGCGGCGTCATAGCGGACAACAAAATGGCGGAGGAAGCTCCAGGCTCGGCGCTGCGGCTGCGAAAGGTCCAGATAGCACCGCCAGATCCATTTCCCGCCCTTACGGTGTTCGATCAGCGCAGCAGGCTCAGGATCATGAACCATCACAAGGTCGGCATCGAGATTGAGCACTTGGGCATTTTGGCGATTGATCTTGAGATAGACTTGGGACATCTGTTCAGTAAACACTTGCTCCTGCCCTTGCAGCGCGTTGCTGATCCGCTTGCTGACGTCAAAAAACTCCTGGTCGCCGGCGAGGACTTCCCAACGGGCATCGACCCCCAACGATGTCAACATCGGCACAAGACGACGTAACACCTCCGCCATACCGCCCCCGTATCGGACGGCATTGACCTGCAAAAAGCTTCGCCCTTTGACCAAATCACTCAGCCGATACAGGAAATCGACCGTCCCCTTCGTCGCGCTATCCCGATAGTCATCCAACTCCAGTCGCATAGCTTTCGTTTCGCCCCCAATCATGCCCCCATTAAATCACACTTCCCTCGATTCCGTAGGCGGTTTCCTCAGAAGGCGCCTGACGCAACTTGAACCAGTAATACCCATACGGCGCAAGGCTCAACATATAGGGTCTATCGCCGATAGATGGAAACCTGGTCTCGCCGAATAATTCGACCGGCACAGCCCCGGCAAACTTGACGAGATCCAACTCCACCGCTTGCGCAGACCCGCCCAGGTTTTGGACGATGAGGAGCGTCTCATCCCGGTACTGCCGGAGATACACCAACACCTTGTCGTTTCGCGGACGGAGAAACTCGATCGTGCCTCGCCCGAATGCCGGATGCTTTTTACGGATGGCAATCATGCTTTTCATCCAGTGCGCCAGGGAGTACGGCGTTTGGAGCTGGGCTTCTACGTTGGTTGCTTGATATCCGTAAAGCGAATCGGTGATGACGGGAAGATACAATTTCGAGGGATCAGCCTTGGAAAACCCCGCATTCCGGTCGACGTTCCACTGCATCGGTGTGCGCACACCGTTACGATCCCCCAAATGCACGTTATCTCCCATCCCGATCTCATCCCCATAATAAATGATAGGACTGCCAGGCAGAGTAAACACCAAACTATTCAGGAGCTCGATTTTGCGCCGGTCATTTTCAAGCAAGGGCGCGAGCCGACGCGCGATGCCGATATTGCGCCGCATCTGAGGGTCCCGAGCATAGGCATAGTACATGTAGTCCCGTTCCTCACCGGAACACATCTCTAACGTCAGCTCATCGTGATTGCGGAGAAACAAACACCACTGACACGCATCGGGAATGGCCGGCGTGTGCGTGAACATGTCGACTATCGGATGCCAATCCTCGCTTCGAACACCCATGAATAGCCTTGGCATCAACGGAAAATGAAAGGCCATGTGACATTCATTGTTATCACCGAAATAAGGCCGGACATCGGCCGGCCATTGATTCGCTTCTGCCAGCAGGATGCGCCCTGGGTAGCGCTCATCGATCCACTTGCGAATATCCTTCAAATACTCGTGTGTCTCCGGCAGGTTCTCGCATATCGTGCCCTCACGCTCAATCAGATACGGCACGGCATCGCACCGGAACCCATCCAGTCCCTGATCCAGCCAAAAGGCCATGACCTCCAGCATCGCCTTACGCAGCTCAGGATTGTCATAGTTCAGATCCGGCTGATGACTGAAAAACCGATGCCAATAGTATTGCTTTGCGACGGGGTCCCAGGTCCAATTGGATCGCTCTGTATCGATAAAAATGATTCGGGCCTTCCCATATTTTTTCTCACTGTCGCTCCAGACATAAAAGCTGCGCAGGGGCGATTCGGGAGATCGTCTCGCCTCTTGAAACCATGCGTGCTGATCGGACGTGTGGTTGAGTACGAGATCTGCGATGACGCGAATCCCACGCCGATGTGCTTCATCAAGAAAGGTTCGGAGGTCTTCGAGTGAGCCGTAATCCGGAAACACGCCGCGATAGTCCGCGACATCATAGCCATCATCGCGCAACGGAGAAGGAAAAAACGGCAAGAGCCAAAGGCAGGTGACCCCTAACCACTCAAGATAATCAAGTTTCGCTGTCAGGCCGCGAAAATCTCCAATCCCGTCGTCATTGCTGTCGCAAAACGCTTTAACGTGCAGCTCGTAAAACACGGCATCTTTAAACCACAGCGGGTCGACGTTCGTCACAGCAAATATCCTCGTCTCTACGAGTCGGAATGCTTCGCAAGAAACTCATCACACACGGTTAAGAGCGCGGATCTGTGCCGCTCAAGACTTCCTCGATACGGATTGATCGCGCGAAGCTTCCCAGCCAAATCCGGCATATCCAGGCTCTCCTCGATCCAGGCCGAAAAGTCGCTCTCCTGCTTGCTGAGACGGCGACGAGCTTCAAACATATGATAATAGATCGCGCTCACATCTACCTCAGATAACGCATTCCGAAACTCTTGTAAGGTCCAAGCCTCCAGACCGGTGGACACTTCTAAAATTCTGGACTGATTAAAACTGAACGGCTTGCCGAAGATCACTCGAGGCACAATCGGTGTGCGTGACAAGTGATCGTCGATGACTGAAATAAGCTCTTCCCGTAACAGCTCAAGCCCTTGAAATTCGAATGGGTCGATGACGGCAAGCCGCTCACCGAGGACATGATCTCGGACTTCCATCGCCACCCACTGGGCAAAGTCATTGGGATACAGCTGTTCGACCTGACTGTGCCGTAGAAAACAGGTATGGGTATGATAATAGATAGAGTCGAGCGGGACCTCTTCGAGCAATTCGACCAACCGTTTTTCATCCTCCGCTTCCTTCCCTAGACTCTCTCGCAGCTCGCTTGACCCGGTAAAACAAAACGGTTTGTCAGCTTTGCGCACAACTCTCCTCCTTACCGTTCCAATCTCCACCGCAATGATATGGTCAGAGGTCGCCATCCTACCATCCAACCGAAAATTATGGGAGATTTTTGGCTGGCCGCTTCAAATTTGAACTGCCACAGTCAATGATGACGCAGTGACGTAGAGATTTCCAGGGGCGCAGACAATGTGCCGAGGCTCATGTCATCCGCTCGAGTAGTGCGACCGGACAGGAGCCCAAGATCTCAGCCAGGCGGAGGCTCTGTTTGCCTTCTGTCTCTGTCGAGGAAAGAATTTCCCCGGTTAATAGGTTCTGATAACAGGAAGCAGGTCTCCAGGACGGCACGATCACCCATGTGTCCTCCCATAGACTGGGATCGAACGGAAAGGATTCGGTCTCTTGGTACAGTCCACTGACCAAAACAGGAACGATCGCGACGACGGCCCGATCCTCATAAATTCTGGCAAACGCGCATACATGCTTCTTCTTCGTTCCTTCGACCTTGAGCGGAACATATTCCCCGCTTAAGAACAACGAAGCATGTGCACGACGATACTGTAGGCCAACCGTCGTCATGTACATCTTTATCCGCCCGTCTGAAACCGTCGCAAGCAATTCCTGAACGAACTGACGCTGATCAGATCCTTGTATTCCACGGGTTGACTGAAATCCAGCCAAGAAACCGGCTCGCATCTTATAGTCCACCGGCCGACGATTGTCCGGATCGACCAGGCTGAAATCCCACAGTTCTGTGCCCTGGTAAAAATCCGGAATGCCGGGCGCTGCAATTTTGAGAAGCACTTGCGAAAGCGAGTTATAGACACCGTGACGCGCGATCTCTCGTTGAAAGGGTAGGAAATCCGCCAAGAACGGGTTGGGCGACGCACGAACCAGAATACGTTCAATGAAATCACGCACAGCTTGGTCATACGCATGGTTTGGATTGACCCAGCTCGTATGAATCTTGGCCTCCTTCAAGGCTTTTGCCATATAGGCCTGAATTCGATCACTGAAGCTTTGACATTCGTCTTCGTCCATTGCATGAAACGGCCAGGCACCGATTAAGGTTTGATAGAGCAAGTATTCCTCGTTGCGATCCGGAGCGAGCATCCCGTCCACTTCGGTTTTATACCCTTTGTTGAGAGCGCTCCATCGAAGGATACGCGTTTTCCAGTCTTGCGGGATTTCTGAAAGGACATTGATCCTGGCTCGCACATCTTCGCTACGTTTCGTGTCGTGAGTCGAAGTCGTGCACATGCTCACCGGCCAATGAGCCCGACGCTGACGCATGCGTTCGTGGAAGGTGTGCACCGAAATCCCGAATTGCAGAGGATCGCCGCCGACCTCGTTCAGCGATGCAAGCCGGTTATATACGTAAAAGGCTGTGTCTTCGGCCCCCTTCGCCATGACCGTGCCCGTGATCTGCTGAAATTTCATTGCGAACCTCAGCTGATCATGGCGCTCCCGTTCGTGGTGATAGCTGGCCTGCTTGAGCAGAATGTCCTGCACGAAGTCGAACACAAGACCGCTAAGCGCAGGATTCTTGCGCTTAGCCCTAGAGACTGCCAGCCGGATATAGGACCGATCCCGATCCATCACCGGTTCCTCGCCCGGAGTCACATACGTCCTGTAGACAGGAAAACAGGCGATAATTTCACGAATGGCGTGAATCAGGCTGTTCAGCGTGAAATCTCTGAATCGTCGGTTCATTTCCGAGAGATGATTAAGCTGATACCCAAGCACGTTGATCTCGCTCGACATGGACGCTCGCATAATCAGCTGCTTACTTTCATAGGCACAGTCTTCAAAGGAAAGGTGATTGCCGATAAAACGGGCATAGAGCCGATTGAACGCCTGTTCATGTGAGCCGTCCACAAACAACCCATTGACCAGAGTGAGGAAATCGTACCCTGTCGTACCATAGACAGGCCATTGAACAGGCAGTGTCTCTTCCTTCGTAAGGATTTTTTCGACGACAAGAAAAATTGGTCGTTCGACCTCCCCTACGGAAGGAGCAAGGTGAGTTTTGGCCCACGTCTGTAATTGCCCGAGGTAGGTGCTGGGATCGTACAAGCCATCGACATGATCGATACGCAATCCGGTGGCCGCTCCATTCTTTAAGAGCTGAAGAATGAGTTCGTGAGAGGAGAGGAATACGGCAGGATCCTCCATGCGAACAGCTGCCAGTTCATTGATATCGAAAAAACGTCGGTAGTTGATTTCTTCTGATGCAACCCGCCAATAAGCAAGTCGGTACACCTGGTAGCTCAGGAGTTGATCCAGCAGATCGAAGCTTTTCGAGTCTCCCTTTGTCCCGTTATAGATCGCGACATTATCTTGAATAAACTTCTGGACAGTTTGGCTCTCGTTCATGATGCGTGAGAGTCGCCGCTTGATAATCTCCTTCTCCCTATAACGCTCTGCAACCTGGGCAGGATCCGCCTCATTTCGATCGGGCAGGTGTCGAAGAGCGGTCAGAATACTCTGCAGCTCCTGCACATGCAGATCTTCCGACTGGGTCCGGCTGATCAACTCATCCAACCGCAGGGCGAGGATCATCGCTGAGTGCTTTGGATCAACGGGAAGCTGGTGATCGAAGTAACGGAAGAAGAACCGTCCTTCATCGTATTCCAGAATGATCTCCTGGTTCTCCACGACGGTTCCATACTGCTCCCCCAAAATAGGAAGAAGCACTTTTCCTTCCAGCTCGGCTTTGACAGGGCGCCAATCAATGTCGAAGAACGATGCGTAATGCGCACTAGGTCCGTTCTCCAAAACATCCTGCCACCAGGCATTACACGACTTTGAGATGCCCATATGATTAGGCACGACATCCAGAATCTGCCCCATGTCGTGCTGTGCAAGTGAGTCAGCAAAGATTTGAAAGTCCTGTTCGGTTCCAAGGTCGGGGTTCAATGTCGTCGGATCGACAATGTCATAGCCGTGAGGACTCCCGGGTACGGCCATCAAGTAGGATGAAGCGTAACAATCCGTAATGCCTAACGCATGCAGATACGGCACAATATGAGCGGCATCAACAAATGTGAAGGTATTGTTAAACTGAAGCCGGTACGTCGCAGCAGGAATCTTCGGGTGAGAGACCTTGAGGTTCATTGTATTCTCAGGCAGGTTCTCGGGTTGTTTGGAAGCGCTCATCCACGAACATTTTCAGATGGAGTTCCGGCATACCAGATCTGTCAACCTTGTCAGTCACGCCTAAGCAAAGTCAACCACTCCTTGGGGGTCACAGTCGAGTAAATCCTCACCTCCACCGCGACCGCACCCAAGTCGAGAGGCTGCAAGAGAGGATATCGCGGGTAAAATAGATACAGAAATGTTCTGGCAAGCGACATGCAGCATTGCGCAACGCCCCCACAAGGGATGAACAAACACCGATTGATCTTTGCGGATCAACCCACTGCTCTCATGCTTCCGACAGAGTGAGGTGGCTCATCGGTGCCATTGCTACATTGACGGGATGCATTCCAGATAGATCGCCACGCTGTAAGCCGGCATAGAAATGGTTTGCGCCTGTTCTCCAACGACCACTGTGGCAGGAACATGGTTACGGCCAGATCCTCCAAACTCTACGTCCCACGAGGCGACGATCAACTCCCACGTTCCAAGAGGTTTTCGTAACGTGACTGAAATCTGATCCCGATTAACACTCAGAATCACCAGCGCTGCCCGTGAGTTGAGAGCCCGTCGATGAAGAACCAGTATCTGGTCCCCTTCCTCAACCCATATATCATGCTCATGGTGGTCTCGCTGCGCCGCCCCGAGCGCGGGTACGGATGTTCGGATCCCGATGAGGCGACGATACCAGCGCAGGAGCTGACCACATTCCTCCCGTATCTGCGGTCCTGGATGGACCCGTGAGCGTTCGAATGTCGCAGGATCCTGTGGGTCCGGCAGCTCTCCCTCCCAAGCAAACGACGCGAATTCATCTCGTCGACCCTTCCGGACTGCGTCAACGAGAGTGGGATCCCCGTGCTCGATAAAGTACAGAAACGGCGCGGTCTCTCCGTATTCTTCCCCCATGAACAGCAGCGGAATATTCGGCGCCAAGAGACACGCTGCGGCCGCCACTTTCAGCGCGTCGCGAGGAACTAAGGTGCTGAGTCGTTCTCCCTCTGCGCGGTTCCCGACCTGATCGTGGTTTTGAGAATAGACGATAAATTGTGAGGGAGGGCGGGAAATCGATGAACTCCCATGGCGGCGACGACGAAAAGAGGATCGCTGTCCAGAATAGACAAACCCTTCCTTCAGTGCCGTAGCCAGTTGGTCAAGTCGTCCGAAGTCCTCGTAATAACCTCTTCTCTCGCCCGTGAGCACTGTGTGCAAGGCATGGTGAAAGTCGTCGTTCCACTGACCATCCAAGCCAAAGCCGCCTTCGGCAATCGGAGCAATGATTCGTGCATCATTTAGGTCGCTCTCAGCAATCACATGAATGAGCCGGCCCAACCGCTCGGCTTGAGCATGGACGGCATCGGTCAGTTCCCGCAAAATGTGACGAGTGCTACAGTCGAAGATACCATGGATGGCGTCTAACCTGAGCGCGTCAATATGAAAATCCGTCACCCAGTAGAGCGCATTATTAATCACGTACGCGCGGACTTCGTCACTGTCCGGCCCGTCGTAGTTGATCGCACAGCCCCAAGGAGTTCGGTACCGGTCTGTAAAGTATGGGCCAAAGTCGCCCAGGTAATTTCCTTCCGGTCCGAGGTGGTTATACACGGCATCCAGTATGACGGCGATACCCCTTTCATGGCAGGCGTTGACGAAGGCTCGAAGACCGTCGGGGCCTCCATAAGAAGATTGGACTGCAAAGGGAGACGCGCCATCATACCCCCAGTTACGCGTGCCGGGAAATTGGGCAACCGGCATCAGTTCTATCGCCGTGATGCCCAGGTCGTTCTGTAAGTAATCGAGCAATGGAATGATGGCTTGAAATGTCCCCTCTCGGGTAAACGTACCGACATGCAATTCGTAGATGATGAATCGTTCGATGGGAGTCCCTGACCAGCGGTCATCGGACCACTGGAACGTACGGGAATCGATGACTGCAGAGGATCCGTGCACACCATCTGGTTGAAAACGGGACGCCGGATCTGGACGTGACTTCTGGCCATCTAATACATAGTGATATCGAGCGCCTGGCTCGATCCCCCACACCGTGGCTTCAAAGTATCCAAGCTCGCACGGTTTCAACTGAACGGGGTGGCCGCTTGGACGCTGCGATGGTCCAGAAAGATCGACCTCAACCTGTTTGGCATAAGGAGCCCACACCCGAAAATGAACTTTGGACGGACCGATAGGCCATGCCCCCAGCTGTAATTGCCATAGTTCTTTTGTCGCCATGTCTACTCCGACAGCGAAACCGCTTCATCCTCGCCCGCATTATTCACGAAGACTTCTACTGCAACCTCCGATACGCCGCTACGACAAGCCTGACGGCGGGCGGGCTCGCCGCTCAGTCAGTCAACATACTGTTTCAAGTATGCTTCCTTCCCTCACGGCTCCACGCGCCCGTCTCGCATGGCGTCTCGGCGGTTTCGTCACGAACTCTCGTGAATAATGCGGGCTAGTGTGCCATAGTGTTTGTGGCCATACTAGGGATCGTCGCCCTCTTCGACCGGCACTCGCACACATATACATCTATTATGACGCCTCTGAGGAAGTCCTCAATTCTGAAAAATGGGAGAAAGAACAATGCGGGTCGTACCGAGTCGTTCTTATCCGCTCGTGGCGGGATGGGAGGGTGACGGCGCCGACTTCACACTGCTTTGAAACATTGCTGTTCGCTCAATCGGACCAGACGAAGAAGTCCCTCCGAATCTAGAGGAAAAAACGGACCACTAGGCCGAACAGGCTCTTCTCAGAAGTCATCCTCGACACATGTACAGATATAGGACCACAGCCCCCTATCGCCCCACTCGGGAACACAAAGTTAATCCGTTACTGCCGATTACTCGCGTCTAGAAAAATGCCCTGCGCTTCTGTACGCCGCCACTGATTCCATGGTCCTCATCGACGCGATGATCGCTGGCTATCGAGCCGACACTCCCGCGCCTGCCCATCAATCCTCTTCCGGATTAATGATATGAAGTCCCGCCGAGCGAGAGGCCGTCAGCAATTGTGGGTCTGCGCTGACAACGGTCAGCCGCAAGGGCTTCAACTCCAATGCGAGCGCCAAATGTAAAACCTGTGGGGATCGAAGCGCAGGATACTCCAGCGCAAGCTCTTTGGTCGCTAAAAACGTCTGCATCGTCGGCGCAATGAACTTATAGAGGCCCTCCTGTGAATCCCGTTCAAACTTATGAATCACCGAGTAGCAATCGTCTCTGGTGATTTCTCCATGGTGGGCCCGATTGGCGAGGACTGTATACAAATCCGTCACAGACCACGTCGAGACAATCGCCACTTTACCCCGCTTCACCATCAGTCTGCCGATGATGCGTGTACCGCGTTCCATGCTATATCGTTTCACCAGCGCCGTTGAGTCAAAATAGTAGTATGGCATACGATCACACTCTCCCCTTCAGAATGATGGCCGCCAAGGGACCGGACAGTTTCGAGAGGCGATCTTGGAGTTCATCCAGAGGTAGGTCGTCGTACCCCTCCTTACGAAACTTGTCGGTGAGGTTGCCCAGATTGAACGCGGCCGTGTCGTTCTTGAGCCGCTCATTCAGTCGGCGTTTCGCCAAGCTACTGGGAACCCGCTGTTGCGTCACCGTCAATCCCCGACCACGACTGCGTGGCGCACGAGTTGATGTCTGTGCTGCTTCCAACTTTGATTTAGCCATATCCTCCCTCTCTCTGAATTAGTGCGGTGCTGATGCCGGCGTAGAGGCCAATCCGTCCCGGGGACATCCCGCAGGCTGGCTCGCCTGTACCGGCAGTTCTACCTCTCCATACACATGGCCCGCTATGGCCTTTGCCACACGAGTCGATAACGTCTCCTGCATGACGCGCACAACTTTGGCTGTCGCCTCACGCTCCGATAGATGGCCCTCCTTACCGCCTGTTGACAACGCACCGACCACCCGCCGGCTGGTCACATCCACAACTTCGAAATCGCTGCACCATCGCATAAACTTGAACTGCGGATCACGCACATCGATCGGCCATACACGCACGACACCCCGCAAGAGCAGTTCCGGGGAAGATCCGCCTAAATCACCGTTCATCGACCGATCCCCTTCCCAAGGCCGACTCGTCACGGTGAGCCCTTCCTTCAACAATCCATCCGTCAAGGCCCGTTGCATCGGTTCAGCCTGATCCCCGGCCATCGTAACCACCAGCACCAGATTCGTGGCAAGGAACTGTTCGAGTTCATGCGCCAGTTCACTCACACGGTAGGACGCGGCGGTACCCTGTCCGCTCGGGCGAATCACACGAAGATCGGTGTTATACGTCTCCCGGAGTACCAGATTCCTGGCAGCTCGTCTCAGTGCTCTGACTTTTCCCAGCTTATCCGAGGAACGATGGGCGTCTTCGACATCATCTCTGATCGATCGATCGAGATCGGTAATTCGTTCCATGAACGAGGTCTCCGCCTGAGGCCGATGCATCCCCGCCAAAGCATAATGCAGTCCTTTCTGCACATCGATCCATCGATCAACGATCTGAACATTCTCCAATACCTTGTCGGTCGACACACGGGTCAGATTATCGAGCGTCAATCGCCGTTCAGCGCTGCTCTGTCCTCGCTGCTCGATCACCAAATACGACTCCCAGTCCTTTGCATGCGCACTCACCTCAGCTTTAAAAATGCGAGCCACCGCTGCATAGGCACGATCCTCAGCGACCGCTCGACTCTCTGCCTGGCCCACACCAACGAGATATTGCCCGGGCGGATACGCCGCACTCACCCCAACAATCCAATCTGGTTGTGTGTGGCCTCCAACCCATGCACAGCCGGATAGTGCGGCCAATCCCATCAGCACCATCCCGGTTCGACATACGATCAACGTTCCGTCCATCATGGCATGACCCGCTGAAAAAGCACCGCAGTCTCGCCAGGCCCGAGGGACAGAATCCGCATGGCCTCAGGATTCAACGGGTCATGTAACCCGCCGATTGGCTCGCTCTGAACCTGATAGCGGCCTGGCGGAACCCACACGCGAGCGAGATGAATTTCATCAGGCAACGTCTGCCAACTTCGTGTGTCGGCTTCTTCCGATGCCACGGCCAGTCCTTTTGTCAGCAGCCCAACGAGTAAACCCACCCAGGGCCCCGCATCTCTCCCTGCTGCATGCTGAGCCCCTCTCGTCGCCCCTTCGGCAAACGCAAACTTTGTCGCGGCGCGGGCAAGAGCTTTCGCGGTAATACCGGACATTCGTTCCGAGAGCGCCTTCTCCGCCATGGCGGTCACGTTATGCACCAATTCAGTGTTCACCGTCACCCGCGTACCATTGTCCGGGATAAGACTTACCATATCGACAAACACCTGTGTCTTCTGCGGGATAAGTCTTGGTAACGCCACTCGAACGACACGTCCGTTCAGCCCATACAAGACCGTATCCATCGCCCGATTCGACCCTCGGTTCTGCTGCACAATCCCGCGGTTGAGGAGCACCAATTGGAGTGCGTTGAGGCTAATCGGCAGATCAAGGAACTGATCCTCCTTGCGTGGCGCGCGGCCATTATAGCTGATCACTACAACTTGAGCGAGCTGTTGTAACGATTGATTCGTTTCCCATTTCGTATCAGGAAACAGGCGCCGGTAATCAGCCAATTCCTGAGTGAAATGCATGGCCTCGGACGTTCGTAACACATCTTCCTTCAACTGAGACGGAACAGACGTGTGCGACCATGCGCGGGTGGCATCAAAGGTCTCATAGGCTTTTCGATAGGCGATAAACGCATTATTCACATCGCCGGTGCTTTCGTAGAGAATGCCGCTCAAATAACGCGCAAATCCATCGTCTCGATAGACATGCTTCTCCTGTGTTCGATCCGACAGAACATTGAGTCGATGGTCGATACGACGGGCTTCGACCAGCGCATCCTGCCACTGGCCCAACACCGCATAGTTGAGGGCCTTCAAGACATTGATCAACACCTGTTCGTACGGGTCACCCTCGTAGGGGAGCGCCGTATCATTTGTTATGAACGCGAACGTCTGCGTTCGAATCTTTCGTGTATAGAGACGATCAAGTTCTTCCTCGGCCAGTTCCAAGACTGCGTTGCTCTGCTGATAGTCGCCGACGAGTTGAAGGGTCATCCCTCGATCCATACCATAGAGGACACGGCTCCCCTCGCCATATTCCTTCTCGGCCTGCTGCACAATGGCATCGGCGCCCTTAGCGTCATGGGCGCGTAGGCTTGCATCAATGAGGAGATACCGGTTGACCGAGGGGCCGCACCCGGAGAGCAACACAATCGCCAGTGCGGCAAGGAGGAACTGGGTGGAAATAAAAAAGCCCCACCGTGCCGGAATACAGGCGGTGGGGCATGAGACAAGAGGGCTCAACGGATATCGAGGAGCCTAAAAGATTGAACGTTTCTTTTCGACGACTTTCTTAATCTTCTTTTGGCCGTACCACACCTTGGCATTGTTCTCCAAATCCACCATCTGTAAATCAACCTGGTAGAACACCGCCTTTGTCCCATCGGCCTCATCGAGGATCGTCGCAATCGTGCCCTTCATCATGTAATCGGCGCCGATCTCTTTCCCTGGCGCTTTCTGCGTATCCTCTCGCGCATACATCGCTTGCTCTTTGCGTTCGGTCCGAAGCTCTTCGCGATCGCCCTTTCCTGCCACAAACGTCACTTTCTGTGAGTTCGTCAGTTCACGCTCAAGATCGGTCACAAACGTGTTGACGTTGATATGCTCGTGACTGCTGTTCTGAATGGTTCCGACAACGACCACCGGTTGACGCCGCTTCGAGCTGGAAAAATTGTTGAGCCACGGATACTCCAACGCCTCTTTCACCATGGACTCTGCAACCATCCTGGAGTCAGTATCGTTCCAACGGCCGCTCAGATCTGTGACAACCCCGGAGTCGACCCTTGTTATTCTTGTCTCCTGAGCACAGCCGGATAGCGACAAGAACGCCAACGCCACACACCCCACCCACCTTCTCCCCCTTATCATCACGCGATACCTCCTCACAGATGCAGCCATTGGCAGTCACTCAGTGGGAAGCCTTAGCGTTGCTCCCGCTTCTCTTCTTCTTTTTCAAGGCGCTCAAAGAGCTTGTCTGCATTCTTCCTGACGTAGTCGCGTACCTGGGCATTGAGTTCCTTCGCCTTTTCGAGATTATCCTTCATCTCCTCGAGATTCAGCTTAGTCAGCACATAAAACGTGCCTGTTTTTTCGTCCTTGTAACGCTCGATGGGGCGCACGCCGCTGAGGGTCGTCGTCGTCACCGTCTTAATCGCCCGCTCGACATTCTGCTCTTCCGTGTTCCTGGTAAAGTCTCCAGCCGTCGTAGAGGCCGCATAGTCACGCATCAAGTAGCCGGTATAGGTCTCAAAAGTCTTGGCAATCTCCGCTCTGGCACGATTTTCAGCGGTGTCCCAGGCCAGTGGCTCGTTCCGAACACCGGACACAGACCCGACACCATAAAAGGCCTTGCTGTCTTTTTCGTTGAACGCCCCTGACCCTTGCTTCACCCACTTCGGAGGGCCGCCGCAGGCAACAAGTCCGATCATCAGGGCAATAGCGACCCCTCCCCCGACCAACCTCGACCTGAACCCTAGTACCCTATTCATGCGCGTGCCTCCTTGGTGATAATCAGGACGGTGAAACGGCGACGATGATTCGAAAATTCACATGAAATGATGCTAACATGCACCCCTAATCCAGTCAACGAAACGACGGCCAATGGTGACCGTCTCGCGGATCCCTTAATGGAGGATACCAGTGGCAGACGTACAGATTGATGACGGCATCATTAAGATTCAGAGTCTAGAAGTTCAAGATCCCAAAGCAGCAGCGGTCCTCGCGGAATACCCTCAAACCCGCTGGGCAGAAATTACGCGGAAGGCAGTCAAGATTGGGCTGGGGTATCTAAAAGGAGGAGAGCGAGCCTAGCGGCAGGCCGCTGAAAAAGCTCGCCAGCGGCGTTCTCGCATCGTTTAGACCCTCAACGTACCGCAAGGGTACGCCTTCGGATCTTCACTCGCTGCGGCCTTGCTGGACGACCTTTTTGAGCAGCCTGCGGGATGACCGTCCTGTTATGCCACACGGGCAGACCGTCAAAGTTCTCGTGTAGTAAATGGTTGGTTGCCGCCTGTTACAACTAGGGTTTCGCGGGGACTGCAGGAACGGGGGATATTGACTGTGCCACAGCAGCCCTGGCGCGGGCATGGCTCCCGCCGAGTTCGAGGTAGCGAGTGAAGACCTCGACCGATTTCGATTGATCCTGTATCTTGTCGGCGTAGAGGAGGCCCAGCGAGAAATAGACATCGATATAGTTGGGGTTGACCACCAGCGCCTCGCGCATGGCACGTTCCGCTTCGGCATACTGCCCGCGCTTTTCGAGAATCAACCCGAGGGTATACTGAGCATCAGGATTCTTACTGGCATACTGTACCGCCAACCGTGCCGCGGACAACGCGTCCTCAAGATTCGGCAATACTTCCAAGCGCACATAGCTCTTGAGCACATAGGCGTCGCCGAACGTGGGGTCGTATTCCAGCGCTTTCTCCAACCGCTCCAACGCCTCCTCCGGAGACTTCTCGGTTTGAAGGAGTGCGAAGGCCCGTTCATATTGCATCTTTGCAGCCTGTCGTCGTTCAGCCCGTGACTGGGGCTCGGCTCCGTGAGTAAAGGCAGCCTTTCGCCCCTCCATCAACACCGTATCCCCTTCCCCCTCAAGCTGCACAAAGAGTGGGTGCTGAGCGCCGTTCGACTGCTCCAGAACCTGTTGCTGTATATAGGCTCCAACTTCCGAGGCCATGAGCCATCCATTTTTATTACGATCCGCCATGCCGCTCAGCCCGTTCACCAGCGCCTGTACGAACAGACTTTTCCCATTCTCCAGACTCAACGACTCGCCTTTATCACCCGCTGTCAATACTTGCACCGCACGGCGTTCAGTCTCATCTTCCGGAGCGAATCGTCCTTCCAGGGACGACGGCTGAACTGTACTCACTTCCCACCCGCGAACCGCCGCGTTCAAGAAAAAGAGCGTGTGCTTAGACGCACTACGCCGGCTGAATTCTTTGAGCTGTTCGAACGTCACCGACTTGGTCACGTTCTCCCTCTGCGCATCCCAAGGGACGAGATAGCCAAGTTCCTTGGCATCGAAATCTTGCGTGACACCCGCATGTCCCGCGAAATAGATCACGAGCCGATCATATCGGCCAACTTTGCGAGGTAAAAAATCCGACAGTGTCTGTTGCAGACGGCGAGCACTCGCATCCTTGTCGTAGAGTTCGAGAACCTCGTCGAAGCCCAGTTGGCGAAACGCCTGGGCCACTCTTTTGGCATCCTCAATCGTGCCTGGAATTCTCGGAGCGAGGAGATAATTTTCCACTCCGATCACAATGGCCCACGATTTGTAGTACAACCCTTCCGGCTTGCCCAGTTGGGCAAATGCCGCCGGCAGGCAGGACGTCGCGACCAGTACAGAGGTGAGAAACGAAACAAGGAAGAGCCGCAGTCTTTGGAAAGCGATCGGCAACATCAGTTAGACCGGTCTCAGGGTATGACGCGCAATGAAGCTCCCCGCAGCAGCCTACTCCGCCGAAGTAGCCACTTCGGCTACGAAGGCTGGAGCTGCGGGGTATCTTGCGAAATTCTCAGAAGCCGCTACCCTCCTTCGCCAAGGCTACGGAGATGAAGGCGTGGAGAATAAATTTACCGTACTCTCGCCTCAGCGCAACTGTCAAGAAACGGCAGACCGAGGTCGAGCAGGACGCTGAAAAAGTCCGCCAGCGGCGTTCTCGCCTTGAACAGGTACTCAACGGGGACCCGGCCGCCTCACTAACTCGGCGGCGCGCACAGACGTGGTGCTCCTTATTCGTCGCACCGTGCGCCCCAGAGGGTACGCCTCCGGGCCTTCACTCGCTGCGGCCTTGCTGGGGACAAGGCGCGTCTTGGCGCGCCAGGGTTGGGTGGGTGAGAAGGTCGCCTTTTTGAGCAAGCTATAGGTATAGTTGAGTTCCCTCCTGCCCTCCAGCATAATGAGCGCGATTCGCTTCCCCTTGATCTACCTTGACCGTAAGGAGTCTCCGCGCCATGGCAGACAACATCGATACCCTCCTCAAGGAAAGTCGTGTCTATCAGCCTACTGCTGAAACCAAAGCCGTTGCTCACATTCAGGATTATGAAAGCGCCTACAAGAAATCGATCGCCGACCCTGAAGGTTTCTGGAGCGATGTCGCGAAGGAACTTGAGTGGTTTTCCCCCTGGACCAAGGTGTTGGAATGGAATTATCCCTGGGCCGAGTGGTTCGTCGGCGCGACCTGCAACATTGCCTATAATTGCCTAGACCGTCACGTCAAAACTTGGCGCAAGAACAAAGTCGCCATCATCTGGGTAGGCGAGAACGACCAGGAACGGGTCATCACCTACGGTGAGCTGTACCGACAGGTCAATCGTTGCGCGAATGCGCTCAAGAAACTCGGCATCACGAAAGGCGACCGGGTCACGATCTACCTGCCGAAAGTTCCCGAACAGATCGTCGCCATGCTCGCCTGCGCACGCATCGGCGCCATTCACAGTGTGGTGTATTCTGGGTTCAGCGCCCCGGCCCTCGCGAACCGCATTCAGGACGCAGAATCCAAACTGGTCATTACGGCCGACGTTGGATTTGACCGGGGAAAGGTCCTCAACCTCAAGCCAGTGGTCGACCAAGCCGTTGCGAATTCCCCCACGGTCGAACACGTCGTCGTCTTACGGCGACAAACTCCTGGCGTAACCCTATCAACACCGAAAGAAATCGATTGGCACGACTGGGTCAAGGACGAAAAGGCGGTTTGCGCAGCCGAGCCTCTCGATGCAGAACATCCCTTGTATATCCTCTATACCTCCGGCACGACCGGGAAACCCAAAGGCGTAGTCCATGTCCACGGCGGCTACATGGTCGGGACCTACATCACCACGAAATACGTCTTCGATCTCAAGGAGGACGATGTCTACTTTTGTGTGGCCGACCCGGGCTGGGTCACCGGCCACAGTTACATCGTCTATGGCCCCCTCCTCAATGGCGCCACAATCCTTACAGCTGAAGGCAAGCCCGACTATCCAAACCCTGGCCGCTGGTGGGGTTTGATTGAACGCTATGGCGTCTCAATTTTCTATACGACTCCCACCGCCATTCGTCTACTCATGCGCTACGGAGAAGACTGGCCCAAGAAATACGATCTCTCCACCCTTCGCATCCTTGGCAGCGTGGGCGAGCCGATCAATCCGGAAGCTTGGGAATGGTTCCATCGGGCAGCCGGTGGAAATAAACCGATCATGGATACCTGGTGGCAAACCGAAACAGGCTCCATCCTGATTACTCCCCTGCCGACCGTCCCCTTGAAGCCAGGCTCCGCCACCAGGCCCTTTCTCGGTATCGAGGCCGACGTCGTGGATAGCCAAGGCAACAGCCTCCCCCCCAACGCCGGCGGGTTTGCCGTCATCAAGAAGCCCTGGCCTTCGATGATGCGGACCATCTACAAAGATCCGGAACGCTACAAAACCTATTGGAACACGATCCCGAACTGTTACACCGCCGGCGACATCTGCCACAAAGATGCAGATGGTTACATGTGGTTCATGGGCCGTGCCGACGACGTGATCAAAGTAGCCGGCAACCGACTCGGTACCGCCGAGGTGGAAAGCGCGTTGGTCAGCCACCCAGCCGTGGCAGAAGCGGCCGTGATCGGCAAACCACACAAGCTCGTCGGCGAGTCCATCAAGGCCTTTGTCATATTGAAGCAGGGGGAAGTGGACAGTCCGGCTCTGATTCAATCGATTAAGGATCAAGTACTGAAGGAGTTGGGAAAAATTGCCGTGCCGTCAGAGATCGACATTGTGCCTTCGCTCCCCAAAACTCGTTCGGGTAAGATCATGCGGCGAGTGCTCAAAGCGAAAGAGCTCGGGCAGGACGTTGGCGATATTTCCACGATCGAAGATTGATGGCACATCAACACACCAGGCGATCGATGAGACGTTTGTGCGCGTAGCAAATAATCGGAGGGTGTCCATGTCTCCAGCAACAGGTCCACGAATCATGATCGCAATCGGAATACTGGCACTCGGGCTGACGGCCATCACCCCAGTCGTCAGCTCAGCTGCCGAACCAGTTAAGCAGGAGAAGAAGGCCGGCAAACAGGCACAGGGGCGCACAAGCGCACCCGCCCCACAAGCACCCGCCAAAAAATTCGCCACAGCAGAGATCGCGGGAAAATCTCCATCCTGTTTCGGTGAGGCGCCGACACTCAACAAGCTCTCACCTGACCAAGGGAAAGCGGGAGACAAGGTCACCATTACGGGAACCAATTTCGGTGCCGCAGCCTGCTTGCGAGGTGTCTCGTTCGGTCCGGGTCACCCGGCTCAGTTTCATCAGACGAACGATAGCATTACAGCGACCGTGCCGAGCGGTGGGAAGAAAGGCCTGGTCCTCCTCACCGTCACCACCTCCTCAGGAGAAAGTTCGAAACCGTTTCTTGTAAAATAGAAAGAGCGGGGACGTGGGGAAAATCGGAAGGCCTTCGCTCGCTACACACATGATAGGGCTTATCGAACATGAGGCGTAAGCCAGGCGAACCGATCTACCTGAAACGTCACATACTAGGCCTCGCTGCGGCCGTGGTAGCCCCGATTCTCCTCCCTCTTCTTTACCACCGCTATATTACTCCACTGAGCTTTACCACCATATTCGCCGCGAGCCTGATCATTGCACTAATCGGGAGTATCGCGCTCTATTTGACCTACCGATCCTCAGCTGAGAACGAACCATAACGCCACTACCCGCCCTTCTGATCAGGTCTCTGATGGAGCCAAGCAAGAGGAGCCGTCGCATTTGAGAGGTAGGCTTGCCCAAACCCTAACACCAAATGTGCGTCTTGTAGCCGCAATTCCCAGAGGGCAAAATCTGCGAAACCAAACATCATGGCCGATTGAGGAAAGCAGGCGAGATAACGCTCCTTCACTTCAAGATAGCCCGGTGCCCCGACGTCCAGTAACGACGCCTCACCTTGAAGATTCATCCGCCGCAGTGCCAAGGGATTCTTCCCTGGCCGATCCGGTTCTGAGACAAACAGCCCGACACGCGGGTCGCGTAGCAGATGTTCAGTATGCAGCGCCAACCGACTCACATGGATATAGGCGCTCGTCCAGTGTTCGCCAAAGACGTAGGGCACATGCGACCCAAACGGTCGGCCGTTCCTCAGTGTCAGCAGAACCCCTGTCCGAATCTCCTCGGTCAGCTTCGCCCAAGCAGCTTGAACCTCCTCACTCGACATCGCGTCAGACATGGCCATACAGAACCCTCCTTCTGCCCTTCCTCCCACTCGTAACCCCGCCTCGCAGATCTAACCCTGCGCCATCACGGACATACAAGAGAAGACCCTTCTGCCTATGATTACTGGAAACCAGGACAACCCTCCTTGTATTCTGTCTGTGAGCTGCTCCCAAACCCAGCACGCTTTATGCTAGGACGCACTTGATGAAGCCTCACGCCATCTTATCAAAACACGCAGCGTGTCTGCTCATGATCTCACTGCTTGTGAGCCTTGGCTGTGCAACCCCATCGACGCAGCAGCCGACAATCGTCGGACCGCAGTGCCTCATTGAGTGGGATAAGGTGACGACCCGAAGGTCATCAGGTATCAACTCACCGTGATCAACCAGGAGAATCCGGCAGAGAAAACGGTGCTGATAATCCCTGCGGAAACAACGAAACTGCCCTGTAAGGATGCGGGCGCCAACCATGAAGGGCTGTGGGGAGTGACCGTGCAATCCTGTTACGACACATTCACGTGTAGCGTCCCAACCGACATCGTACGCATGCGCATCGCCTCGAAGTAAGTTCGACATGCAGGATCGCCACACCTGCGCAGCCTGAGTGTTTTCTCCTCTTGAAACGTGTATCCTTTACGATAATGAGAAACGGGAACGCCAACTGCCGCTCCAGGAATAGTGGTCGCTGGGTAAGCCGGCGGCAGGAAAGGGAGCAGAGCGCCCTTTCCAATGGCATCACACTCCAATCAGACATCACGCAAAAGGGAGACAGCAGATGAAAAAAATATGGATCGCACTGGGACTGTGTCTGTCAGTGGTCGTTGCAGGCTGTGGTGGCGGAACGGCCGAAATCAAAGAGGACCGGCTGACCGTCGGAAAGGTCCAGGGTGAGATCAAAGTCGGCATGGCGGCGTCTCAAGTCGCAGAACTCCTCGGCTCGCCGAATATCGTGACGACAGATGAGAAACGTCGCGAGGTCTGGATGTACGACAAGGTCTCAACCGATCGGGTCGACACCTCCAGCTCTTCCTTTGCCGGACTGATCATCTTGGGCGCAAATTCACGTAGCAGTTCCAGCTCGCAGCGACAGCGAACCCTGACCATCATCATTAAGTACGACGAAGAGAAGAAGGTTCGTGACTTTGCCTACAACTCCACGCAATTCTAAGTGGCTGTTCACAGGCCAGGGAGGCAACCTGAGATCGCTGGGAGTCTGCCTGGCTTCGGTCGTGCTGCTGACTGCCTGTGTCGCGCATACGGAGCCAGCCGAGTTGTTTCAGCTGACGGCAGAATCGCCCACGCACCGGGCCATGCAGACCCGGTTCTTTGAGACGCGCGATGAAAAAGAATTGTTGTCGGCGTCGGCTGCTGTGCTCCAGGATCTCGGCTTTCAAGTCGAGGAGAGTGTGCACGAGGTCGGGTTTCTGCGGGCCACGAAAGAGCGCAGCGCACGGGAATACGGTCAATATATCCAGCGGGCCCTGTTCTTGATTCTCTCACTCGGCAAACTGCTCGCCCCGGTGGATCTGCATCAGAAGATCGCGGCAGGATTGATCACCAGGCCGCTCAACCAGGGCGCCACTAGACAGGAAGTCCGTATCGTGTTCTACCGCGTCATATGGAAAGGCGACGGACAAACCGATCAGCAATATATTCCACCGGGCCAACAGTCTATGGAAATGATCCGGGACCCGGAAATCTACCAACAATTTTTCGCCAAACTCTCCAAAGCCGTGTTCTTGGAGGCGCATACCTTATGATTGAAAAAAGACGAAGATCTATGACTCGCAACACACGATGTGTTTGGGCAGGCCTGTTCATCGTCGGAAGTCTCCTGCTCTTCGGCTGTTCTACCCCGCCAACCCCACAAGATCTCCTCGCGCCGACCGATGCGCAACTCAAGATCCGCAGCCTCCAGACGCGCACCTTCGAGATCAAAGACCGGAACGTCGCCATACGTGGAGTCATCGCGTCGCTCCAAGACCTCGGGTTCATCATCGAGCGAGCCAATGAGCCGCTCGGACTCGTGACGGCCGCGCGATTTGCCGAGCCCAACTATTACGACGTGATCAGTGTCACCGTCACCGTGCGTCAGGACACGAAGGATCGCCTGACCATCCGCGCTAATGCTATTTACAACAACAAGCCCATCGACGACCCCAAGGTGTATCAGAATTTCTTTGCATCACTCGAGCGCTCGCTTTTTCTGACGAAGGAATAAGAGTTCCGCCATGGCGCCTGTTGCCCATAAACATATCGTCAGACATCACGTTGCCGGCGCCACTCTCCTCTTCGCGCTCCTGATCCAAGGCTGTGCTCCCTACGAATCACGCCACCAAAACCAATGGAATTCGCGCGAGCAGATCTGGCTGTCGGAGGCGAGCCAACTCAAAATCCGAGCTGCGCAAACTCGCGCGTTTGATACCACGGATCGTCGGCGAATGTTCGAGGCCATCGTTTCCACTATGCAGGACTTGGACTTCAATGTGGAAGTGCTGGATGAAGAGTTGGGAATTATCTCCGGGAAGAAGTTTATCGAAGTTGAACAACCCTACGGTCCAGACCCGTCCTATCTCCTGTATCGCCCGGACACACTCCTTCTTCTGACACGTAATCTCCATGCGTGGGGGCCATTCCAGCACCGCAGTAATCTCGTGCGCTTCACCGCCACCATCCGTCCCCGCGGAGAATCCCAACTTATCGTCCGGGCCAGCGCCCAGTTCTACTTGCAGGCCGTCGAAGAACCAGGCCCGTATCAGCAATTCTTCCGCGCACTGGAGCAAGCCGTTTTTCTACAGGGCAAGTCGGTGGAATAACCCCCACACCGTCATTCCACATCAACGATCAACTCCTCACGCTTCGTCCTGACCTCACCCCTGACCGTGTGCAGGCCCAATGCGCCATCTATGCTTCCTGCACCCGCACGAACTGGCGTGCGGCGATCAGGTCCTGCCTGGTACAGAGCTGCTTCTCACGCAATAGATGCTCCAACGCTGCAATCCTGGCAGTCATCTCCGGCAACACGATATCAATTTGTTCGCGCAGATCTTGCAGTCGTTGGCCCAGGCCAGAATCTCTTCGCTTCTTGACGGATCCCTTCTTGGCACGACCAACGACTCGCCCTTGCCCCCGCTTCCGTGGAACGGTTCTCTTGACTGACATGGTTCCCTCCCTGGCAGACCTCGAAGTGGCGAAAACACCTTAAATTTGTGGGTTTTGCCGATTGATTCCCTAGCAATTCCTCTTAAGCTGTGCATAAGTGAAATCTTCTACGAGTCACCCCACAATTAGATAGTCCGTTCAACTAAAAAATTTACACAAAAAAGAGAAACGACTATTGGTTGTGGGAAAAAGAAATAATTATCCGTCAAGCCACAAAATATGGGGGGTCTATTTGAGAGACCACAATGCCCATTTTTCAGGCAAACAGCTGAGACGGCCCTCCATTGAGGCCTTTTCTCAATCGATGAGGCTGTCATACACAGGGTTATCCACAGAAGTTGGGGAACGCCATCCGCTACACGATTCTATTTCCTCGATCCTGCATTTCACGCCCCAAACCTGCGAGGTGATTTCTCCTGGTGAAACCGGTATTCTTCACAACCGGCGAGCGCGATAGGGAGGCACTCCCCTCCGAACGTTTCGGCCAGAACAAGGAAGGACATCCATGAGTTCGACCGCAGGCATCTCCCCATCGAGTCAATTCAGGAAGCTACTCTTGTCTGAACAGCTCGAATTCATCTGTGAAGCCCATAACGGCCTCAGCGCAAAAATTGTTCAAGAAGCCGGCTTTCGAGGTATCTGGGCCAGCGGCCTTTCCATTTCCGCACAATTCGGTGTCCGTGACAACAACGAAGCCAGCTGGACCCAAGTCCTGGAAACCCTGGAATTCATGTCCGATGCCACCACGATTCCAATTCTTCTCGATGGCGACACAGGCTACGGCAACTTCAACAACATGCAGCGGCTCGTCCGCAAACTTGAGCAACGCAAGATCGCCGCGGTCTGCATCGAAGACAAGCTCTTTCCCAAGACAAATAGTTTCATCAAGGGAAACGCACAACCCATGGCAGACATGCAGGAGTTCTGCGGCAAGATCAAAGCCGGCAAAGATGCGCAGTCTGACCCGGACTTTTCCATTATCGCCCGCGTGGAAGCTTTTATCTGCGGCTGGGGACTGGCGGAAGCCTTGCGACGCGCCGAGGCCTATCATCAGGCAGGAGCGGACGGCATCCTCATTCACAGTGCCCTGTCGGTACCAGATGAAATCCTGGCGTTCAAACAGGAATGGGGCAATCGCTGCCCGGTCGTCATCGTGCCGACAAAATACTACGCCACGCCCACTGATGTATTTCGCCAACACGGCATTTCAATTGTCATCTGGGCCAATCACATGCTCCGGACTGCGGTAGCTGCCATGCAGAAAACCGCGCGGACCCTCAAGGAGGATGAACAGCTGCTCTCCATCGAAGACAAAGTTGCACCGGTTTCAGAAATTTTTCGCCTGCAAAACGCCGCAGAACTACAAGAGGCTGAAGACCGCTATCTACCGAAAGGCGCCGAAGATACCTGTGCCATCGTGCTGGCCGCCTCCCGGGGGAAAGAACTGGGAGAACTCACCGAACAGCAACCCAAAACGATGGTCAACATCCAGGGCGCACCGATTCTCTCCCACATCGTCGATGCGTACAATGCCGTGGGCATTAAAGATATTGTCGTGGTTCGGGGATATAAGAAAGAAGCCGTCAATCTGCCCAACCTAGCCTATGTCGATAACGACGACTTTGCAGACACAGGCGAACTGGATTCCCTCTTGAAAGCCCTTCGATCCCGGAAAGGACCACCACAGAGCACGGTCGTTTCCTACGGCGACGTGCTGTTCAACAAGTACATTCCCCAGTCTCTCTGCCAGGAAACAGATGACTGCGTGATTTTTGTCGATAGTAACTGGCAAGAGCAGAGCAGCTATGCCCGCCTCGGCGGCTTTACCGAATGCACCATTCCCAATTCAAGAAGAGCCTTTAACGCCAAGATCTATCTCAAGCAATTGGGAGACACGCTCCCCAAAGAATCTATCCACGGGGTCTGGATGGGATTCCTCAAAGTTTCGCCCAACGCGGTAACACTCATCAGCGACATCATTGTAGAAATGCTGGCCAAACCAGCCAACCGCAAAGCAGGCATTCCCCAACTGATCCAAGAACTGTTGAAACGGCAGTATCCGATCCGGGTGCTCTATACAGCAGGCCACTGGCTCGACATTAATAGCATTGAGGATGTGGTGCAGGCTGGAAACTTTTAACAGGATGCTGAAAAAGTCCGCCAGCATCGTTCTCGCAGCGCTCAGAGGCTCAACGTACCGAAGCGTCCGCCTCACCTCCTTGCTCGTTGCGGCCTTGCTGGACAGCCTTTTTGAGCATCCTGCGACTATTTTGACATCAGCGCCATCGAAAAGATTCCATGGCGTTTGTATATAAACCGAGTTTTCCCGCAGCCTGCTAAGCGCAGGGCTTCTGGTTTGTTTGGTTTCGTTCAATTAGACAAAAAATAAATCCACAAACCAGATAAACTGACTCGTCGTGCTTTTTTTGCAGTCGACTTTTCCGCAACAGATTGCTGAGGCTGCCTGGCTATGCTGCCAAGGTAGGCTGCAGGAGAGTTTGCTTAGGTGCGGCTAGGGGATAAGGGGCAGGTATATGCAGAGCGGCGGAATCGAGACGATCAAAGTCGCCCTTCCCTCCATGCAATCGCTCTTTTTAGAGCTACGATTCAATGGCCAGACTCTCTCTACCGCTACAGGATTCATAGTCGAGAAGGAATCAAAACCCCTCTTAGTCACCAATCGTCATGTGGTGACAGGGCGTCACAACACGACGGGAAAGCCTCTTTCTACTACGGGTGGCCTCCCGAACGAGGTCGCGATCCTCCACAATCGCAAGGGGCGGATTGGTGAATGGGTGTGGCGACTTGAAGCCCTGCTTGATGGTGACGCTCCTAAATGGGCTGAACATCCAACATTGGCGAGTAAGATGGACTGCGTCGTCCTTCCTCTTGTAAATTTTGAGGATGTCGAATTCTACCCCTACTCACTTGAAGAGCCAACGCACAAACTTAAGTTAGGACCGGCCGAGACAATAAGTGTTGTGGGCTTTCCGTTCGGGCTTCGTAGTCATGGTGCATTTGCTATCTGGGCCACCGGATTCATAGCCACCGAGACCGGGGTAGATCATGAGCAACTTCCACAGTTCCTTATTGATTGCCGCAGTCGCCCTGGACAGTCAGGTTCGCCAGTCATCGCCCATCGACCGGGCGGTATGACCCCGCTACTGCAGGAGAGAACTTTTGCGACCACACCGCTAACTGAACTGCTCGGGGTCTACTCTGGGCGAATAAATGACGAGTCGGATTTGGGAATTGTTTGGAAGAAAGGTGCCTTGCGAGAAGTGGTGGACAACGTTCAAATCTAACATCTACGTGCACACGGTGTCAGGCCTGACTTTGAGAGGGGAAAATAAGGGTCGGGAATATTTTCTTCCCAAAACCATGCACACAATTCACATCACGTCCTGCAAACATCCCTCGGCTTCCCAGCCTGTTTTAAGGTATGGCTGACCATGGCCGGATGACATCCGCATAGACCACAATCTCGGCTAACCGATCCCTCCATTGCTCCTCTTTCCACTGAAACAGAACACGTCATAACCGTGAGGCCCTCCCTTCCATGTACGATTGCAAGAATTCGCCTCTTTCGCCATTCTCGCGAGCTGAACCTGGAAGCGATTTAGTGACTGTCCGTTGACACACCTCACCAGGATGTATATCATCACGTATATACAAACAGAAATCCTGGGAGAACACCTCATGACTTCAAAAAAGACTCGGCTCTTCATGAGTGGGAACAGCCAAGCCGTTCGCATTCCCCGCGAGTTCCAACTCGATGGCGACGAAGTTGAAATTCAGCGGCGCGGCAATACCCTTGTCATACGACCGAAGAAACAATCGTGGGCCCCGTTCATGAACAGCTTGAAGAATTTCACGGCAGACTTTATGGAGGAGGGTCGTCGGCAACCGGCTATCCAAAAGCGCAAGCGGTCGTTCGCATGAAACTGATGTTGGATACCAATATTTGCATCTACCTCATCAAGCACCAGCCACCCTCTGTGCTTGAACGTTTCCTCTCACATCCGGTCGATGACATTGGCATTTCCAGCGTGACGGTGGCTGAACTCGAGTATGGAGCAAGCAAGAGCCGGCATCCCACAAAGAACCGAATAGCCCTTGATCAATTTATCTCACCGCTGGATGTTGCCGCGTTCGATCGAGATGCCGCAACAGCCTATGGCCGACTCCGTGCGAACCTTGAGCAGAAAGGAACGCCCATCGGTGCTATGGATTTATTGATCGCGGCCCACGCACTGAGCCTAGGAGTCCGCCTTATCACGAACAATGCAAGAGAGTTTCGGCGAGTGCCAGGCCTTAGAATAGAAAACTGGGTTTAGCCCGCATTATTCATGATCCTTCTGCTGCAAGCGCGGATACGCTGCTGCGACAGGCAGTCTCGCCGTTCAGCGCTTCGACATACGGTACGAGTATGCCTCAGCGTTTCACACCTCCGAGTGCCTGTCTCGCGTCACGTCTGCACGCTTTCGCAACGAACCTTCATGAATAATGCGGGCCAGGAAGAACATCGGCGTATTCTCAACGACTCAGAGTTTCAAAAGGCCCATATCTCCACGACGCTGTTGGAACGATTCCTGGCACGTGAGGATTTTCATGATGTGCCCATGACGAGACCGTGTTTCTCCAACCGCGAATCTGCACTAAAATTGCAAAATTGGACTCCCTGCAGACCGAAGCGTATGATGAGCCATCATATGAGTCAGTGGTCACGCTGCATCATACTGACAGGGAGAACCGAGCCATGGCTTCGGTATTTTCCTCCCACGCCGCCTCCTTCCCCTACTCCAGCGATCGTAAGGACCAGCTGACTCAGCCCTCTGCGCTAATCACTGTTTCCACTCTCCTCGCCGTAGTTTCAAAATCCGGTGCCGACCGAACTGATCCGCAACACACTTCACTCCTTCATGGAACCACGGCGAATGACGCCGACCGGTCCACGAAGTAACCAAGGAGGTCTCTATGACATCCTCCGGCAAGTGGCAATCTGGAGTTCTCGTTCTGATGTTCTGCTTGGCCGTCGCCGGCTTAGGTTGGCCGAGTAGTGCGACGGCGGAAGGTCCAGCTGTGAGTTTGCCCGTCGAAACGGTGGCGGACTATCTGTATGCGATGATTGAAGCGGACCGTGAGGTGTACACCAAGCACGTCGTTGAACGAATGCAGATCAAAGGGGTAGTCGTGGCCTCGGAGAACTGGGAGGAAAAGAATACGCTGCCGCTCCCGGCTCAATTCCTGATGGAGTCTGGCCGGGTCATGGCAAGAAAAGGCATCGGCGTACAGTATCGGTTGATCAGCCTCTGGCCGATCAACAAACGGAATGTCGCCCGAAGTGAGTTCGAGAAGGAAGGCCTGGGCACCATTCTCACTCATCAGACCAAGCCCTATACCGGTTTTGTGAAAGAAGGAGGGGCCCGTTACTTCCAGGCCGTCTATCCAGACCTTGCCGTGACCCAGGCATGCATCGGTTGCCATAATTCTCATCCGGACAGCCCCAAACGGGACTTCAAGATCAATGATGTCATGGGGGCGATCGTGATCAGTATTCCGGTGAAATGAAGCTCCCCGCAGCAGCCTACTCCGCCGAAGCAGCCACTTCGGCTGCGAAGGCCGGATGCTGCGTGGTATCTTGAAAAATTCTCTGAAGCCTAACCCTCCTTCGCCAAGGCTACGGAGGGTTCTCCTGCCTTCATCCCCGTAGCAATCTACGGGGTATTCGACGAAAGAGAATAACTATACACCGTGGGGAATAACTCTTGACTCGAAGAGGGCCAACCTCCCTGGACAATCCCTCCAGGAAGCGACCTCTCTCGAAACCTTCACGCGGGGAGTTGCCCCGCCTGAAGGCCCTGCGCACGTCTCTCGCGTGATGACTGTGCATTTGGCTATGAACAGTCATGAATCATGCGAGGTCGTCGCCTCATTTATTGATTGGAGCAAGCGACTGTCCTTTCTCCAACATACACTTCCAAAACGTAAATCGTTCTTGATCTCCGCCTATCGTCTTCACGATACCTCCGGCTGCATTCGCACTGAAATGACCCCCCGGCACTTCTCTCTCGACCGTCTGTACGCATTGATCAACCATCCGTTCGAGATCACCCCGTTGTGTGTCTGAGGGGTTTGGAACGAAGGGTACCGTGTTGAAAGACTTCTTATCTGATGCCCCTCTCATCTGTGGCTCTGCAGCACTGCTCATCGCCAGGCTGAGTGCCAGGCACATCGATGCAGCAATCGAGAAGAGAAGAATACGGTGAGATGTTGTCACCTTACATGAGCCTCCCCGACGGGCCCCACTCGCTGATCATCGTGCTGGTCCGTGACATATTTTTCATAGGCTGCGTAAAGACAAGCAGCGATTACGGCCTTTTCACACACCGAAACCCAGGGAGGTATAAGCTCCGGAACGACGGAGGATCCCAGTACCGATCCGATGATCGAAGATTTTTCGCGCTGCTGTTCCAGGCTCCACCACGGATGACTTTGAACCCGCCCGTCGGCAGTCCTTCGGGATTCTGCGGCGGACTGCTCGTATAATAGTCCGTGTCATACCAATCGCTGACCCACTCCCAGACGTTCCCAGCCATATCGTACACACCATAAAAACTTTTACCTTTTTCCAACGATCCTACCGGTGACAATGCCTCTAAATCGTTCGTGCCATATTTCCCATAGTTCGCATGGAGCGATGACGGAGGATCGTTCCCCCACGGATAGACACGGCCATCCGTCCCTCGTGCCGCCTTCTCCCACTCCGCCTCTGTCGGCAAACGTTTGCCGACAGATTTACAATAGGCAGCCGCGTCCGCCCAATCTACCCCCATGACCGGACGCTTGTGGTATTTCATTTGGTTCATCTTGTTCCAGTCCGGAGGTACATGGCCTCCCCCTGACCGTAGAAAATCTCCATACTCTCCCACCGTCACTTCATAGACATCGATGGAAAAGCCATCGACCGTAACCTTGTGCGCCGGTCGTTCGTCTGCATCACCATCCTGACTTCCCATCATAAACTCTCCCGCCGGTATCGACACCATTGATCCCAACGGTGGTTTGGGGACTATCGGATTCTCCTGGCTCTGTTTCTGCTGTGTAATCAACTCATTCGCCCCCCTCGCGTCGGGTGGCGCAGACAGCGCCGTATTCGCCACGAGCCCTAGCAAGGCAACCAGTACAAGCATCCGTCTCATGAACCGCCTCCGCTATCTGCTGAAAACACCATGACTCCCTCCTCACTCATAGTCCAATGGGCGGGAACTATAAAGCCTCGCACCTCAGAAAAACAACCGGGGAAGGTCCCACAATTACCCAGCCTAGCCTCATCATGCATGGCACCCTCTCCCTTATGATGGGAAAGGATGCTGGAAATAACGAATGGTCATAAAAGTACGAGCGAAGAAGCCAGGAGCGGGAGGCGGTTAATTCTTCGCGCACCGGAACCCGTTGAGCCCCTGATCTGTCGGCGAAATGAGGCTCCGGTTCGAGGAGCGTATCGCCCGAGGATTACTGTTCCATGCACCGCCACGGACCGCCCTGGTCCCGCCCGTCGATGGTCCTGTCGGATTCTTCGGCGGGCTGATCTTATAATAGTTATAGTCGTACAAATCACTGACCCATTCCCAGACATTACCGGCCATGTCATAAATGCCATAGGGACTCTTGCCTGCTTCAAACGAGCCCACCGGCGCCAGTACCGCGTGATTGTTCCACTCCGATTTCCCGAAATTCGCATGAAGCGGCGTCGGAGCCTCGTTACCCCACGGATAGACACGGCCATCTGTTCCCCGCGCCGCCTTCTCCCACTCCGCCTCTGTCGGCAACCGCTTGCCGACCCATTTGCAGTAGAAGGACGCTTCCGTCGAATCGATATTGGCAACCGGACGCTTCTGATTCGACGACTGGTTCAGCGTCTTCCAGTCTGAAGG